>OIWK01000383.1_pt1 | contig 47712 bp, 38 predicted proteins | sample 1587401 | NCBI WGS metagenome assembly OIWK01 (sample SAMEA3888911, study PRJEB22519) | human gut metagenome | biome: human gut; feature: human-associated habitat; material: faeces | place: Denmark | collected 2009 | reverse complement strand
TGTAGGGAGGGGTCTTGACCCCTCCGCGGCGGCCAGAGGGCTGGCCGCCCTACAATTTTCGGCAAACATCTGCCGCCCTGCGGGGTGTCGGGAAACCGCCCCTATAATCCTGCGCAAACCATAAAATATTATATTAAAGGACTACCCAATGAAAATTGCCATTATCTCCCTCGGCTGCCCGAAGAACCAGGTCGACGCCGACGTATTCTGTCACGCCCTCATCAAGGACGGCCATACCACCGTGGCTGACCCCGCCGAGGCTGACATTATCATCATCAACACCTGCGGCTTCATCGAGTCCGCCAAGACCGAAGCTATCGAGAATATCCTGATGGCCTGCCAGTACAAGCAGGAAAATCCTGACCTCAAGGTCATTGTGACCGGCTGCCTGGCTGAGCGCTACAAGCAGCAGATCATTCAGGAGATCCCCGAGGTCGATGCCGTTGTCGGCATTGGCTCCAACGCCGCGCTGCCCGCCATCGTCCGCCGCCTCTGTGCCGACGGTGCGGGCCAGATCGAGAGCTACGGCCCCAAGAGCGATATGCAGCTCGGCGGTGCGCGCGTTATCTCGACCCCGCGGCACTATGCGTACTTAAAAATTGCCGAGGGCTGCAACAATGGCTGCTATTACTGCGCCATTCCGCTGATCCGCGGTGCGCTGCGCAGCCGTGAAATCAACGACTGCGTTGCCGAGGCCCGCTGGCTGGCGGGCGAGGGTGTGCGCGAGCTGATTCTGGTCGCGCAGGACCCCACCGCCTACGGCGAGGACTGGGGCAGACCCGGCGCCATCTGTGAGCTGCTGGACCGCCTGCAGGAAATCGACGGCATCCGCTGGATCCGTATCCTGTACGCCTATCCCGAACGTATCAGCGACGAATTTATCGCCGCCATGGTCCGCAACACCAAGGTCGTGCCCTATCTCGACCTGCCCATCCAGCACTGTGATGACGCGGTGCTCAAGGCCATGAACCGCCGCGGCGGACGTAAGGAGATCGAGGACGCGATTGCCCGGCTGCGCGCGGCCATCCCCGGCATCACGCTGCGCACGACGCTGATCGCGGGTTTCCCCGGTGAGACCGAGGAGCAGTACGCAGAGCTGTGTGACTTCGTCAAGACCGTCAGGTTTGACCGCCTCGGCTGCTTTGCCTACTCCGCCGAGGAAAACACCGTGGCCGCAAAAATGCCGAACCAGATCGACGAGGAGACGAAGCAGCGCCGCGCCGATCACATCATGGAGCTGCAGGCCGAGGTCAGCGCCGAGCGCGAGGGCGAGAAGGTCGGCCATACCTATGAGTGCATCTGCGACGGCGTCGATGACGAGACCGGCATGTACCTGCTGCGCACCAAGGCCGACTGCCCCGAGATCGACGGCAACGTGCTGACCCCCGCGGACACCCCGCTGGAGACCGGCGCATTCTATAAGGTGACCATCACCGATTCCGATACCTACGACCTGTACGGCTACGCGGAAGAAAGGCTGGAGGACTAAGCTATGAATCTGCCCAATAAACTGACGATGATGCGCGTTGTTTTGGTGCCCGTCTTTATGATTTTTGCCGCCGTTTCCCACTATGGCACAGCGGACTTCCATGCGGCTTATATGCTGATTGCGGGCGTCATCTTCGCCATTGCCAGCATTACGGATTTTCTGGACGGCTACCTCGCCCGCAAGAATCATCTTGTCACCGACTTCGGCAAGTTCATGGACCCGCTGGCCGACAAGTGCCTGACCACCGCGGCGTTCATTTACATGGTCACCGATCGCGTCTGCTCGCCCGTCGTGCTGGCGGTCATTCTGTTCCGTGAGTTTGCAGTGGCAGGTGTGCGTATGCTGGCCGCCGAGACCGGCACGGTCATTGCCGCCAACATGTGGGGCAAGGTCAAGACCGTTTTGCAGATGCTGACCATCATCTTCTACTACTTTGTCGGTGCGCTGGCCGGGCCCACGGATGTTGGCTTTGTCAGCTTTGTTTCCATGGTGCTCTGCTGGCTCTGCGGCGCGGCGACCCTGCTCTCCGGCGGCATCTACCTGTGGCAGAACCGCAAGCTGTTCATGCAGGCGAAGTAACAGCCGCCGCGCAGTAGGGGCCGGGCATGCCCGGCCCGCGGCCTTGCCATACATGCCATTTTACATCAGGTGCCGGGCCGGACATGTCCGGCCCCTACAAGGCAACGGACCCAATAAGGAGACCCCAACTTGTCAAAGCTCAATCTCCGTACATTTTTAAAATGCATCTACCGCAGGATGGCCCGCCTGGAGCGGGCCGTCCTGTTGCTGCTGTGCATTTTTGCCGTCAAGTTCGTGTTCAGCACGGCGGCACATTTTGCCGCGCCGCTGCAAGCTGTCGATATGCTCGGCAGCGGGCGGAATCCGGTGGATGTATGGCTGCTGCTGCTCTCCTGCACGGCGGTGCTGGGTACATTCTGCCTGTACCGCCGCGCGGCGCGGGCGATTGGCGCAAAATGCACAAAAGCGGATGCCGTTATTTTAGCAGTCTGCATAGCGGCCAGCGCCGCATTCTATCTGCACGCCATGGTGGGCCGCCAGAGTCTCTATCTGTGGGACAACGCGACCTACTATAATCTGCAGGTGCGGCTGGAATCCAACTTTGCGGACGGCGTCTTTACCGGTGTCGGCTCGACCATCTACAAGACGTGGTTCAACGACTACGCGCCGCTGGTCATCAATCTGCTGGCGGAGCCGTTCTTCATGTTCACGCCGCGCACGGCAAACACGTTTGCGCTGCTCTGCGCGCTGCTGATCCCGTCGCTTGTCTACTACAGTGCATGGCTGCTTCTGACGGTGCTGCGCCGAAAATTGCAGCCAAAGGCCCCGGTGCTGTTCACGGCGCTCTCTATGGCATTCGTCCTGTTGCTGCCGCTTTTGCACATTGCGCTTTACCGCGGTATGCCGGACCTGCTCGGTGTCGCGTTCGCGTTTATGCTGCTGGCGCTCGGCGTCGGGTACGATTTCAGCCAGCCAGCCCCCGCGCGGCTTGTGTCGCTGGCGGCCTTTACGGGTATGCTCATGCTGACCCGCCGCAGCTACATGTTTACCGTTGTGGCGTTCTTTTTGCTGTATGGCGTCTGGGTATTGGCCCGCGCTGCATGCGCCCGGCAGGTGCAGACCGCCCTGCGCTTCGGCAGGTTTGCCGCGGCCTCGCTGGTCTGCGTCGGCGTACCGCTGCTGCCGATGTTCTGGCGCATCGCCAAGGCCGACTACAGTGACCGCTACGCGACCTACCAGACCGGCGGCTTTCTGGCAGAGCTGGCCAACCAGCGTGTCTATCTGGGCTGGCTCGTGTTTGTGATTATGCTGATCGGCATACTATACGGGCTGTATAATGCCAAGGCCCGTGCGCTCGCCGTTCTTGCCGCCGTCGGCGCGGTGCTGACCGTGCTGCTCGTCACCCGTGTGCAGAACATGGACGACCACCAGTCGCTGGCCGTCGCGCCGTTCTACCTGCTGGGCTGCTTCCTCTGTGCGCTGCTCGTCAGCGATCTGCCGTGGGCGTGGCCGCGCCGCATTCTGGCCGTGTCGGCGGGCGTGCTGTGTGCGCTGAACTTCGGCGCGTGCAGCCAGCTGCTGCCGGTGGTTTTCCCCAGCGGATTTTACAGCGGACTGTACTTTTACGTGGACAGCCCCCGCAATGATTTACAGCAGGTCGCCGAGGTCAACGCCTGGCTGCGGGAGAACTGCACCGGCGAAAACTCGGCCTACATGATCTGTCACGGCGTGGTCTACAGCCCGGATGTGTTCCGCATCTCGGCGCTGCCGGATGAGTCCATCCGCGAAATTCTGCCCTACGGTGCCTGCAATCCCGGCAACGATGCCTTCCCGAAGGAGCTGCTCACGGCGCAGGTCGTGCTGACCTGTACGCCGTTTGACCCCAACAACCACACCGAGAAGATGAACGCGGCTTTCCTGGAAAACCAGGAAAAGTACGCGCCGTTTGAGCTGGCAGCCACCTTCGACATGGGCAACGGCTACACGATCACAGCCTACCGCCGCGTTAAGGCACCGACGGCGGCAGAGCTCGACACCTACCGCGCCTATCTGGCCGAGGAGAACGAGCGGTTCCCCTACAATTTCAGTGCTGTCTGGGACGAGCTGGCCGTGCAATTCGCAAATAACGGCTGAATCCCCCTTGCAACCGCGCCTTGCGTTGGCTATAATAAAAGCATCCCTATATAGAGGAAGGAACGTGCAAGCTATGCAGATCTTCAACACCATGACCCGCCAGAAAGAGGAGTTTGTCCCCCAGAAGGAGGGCGAGTACCGCATCTATGTCTGCGGCCCGACGGTTTACAACTATATCCACATCGGCAACGCGCGCCCGATGATCGTCTTTGATACGCTGCGCCGCTATCTGGAATACTGCGGCAACAAGGTCTACTATGTCTCCAACATCACCGATATTGATGACAAGCTCATCAAAAAGGGCCAGGAGGAGGGCACCTCGATGCAGGAGGTCGCCCGCAAGTTTGAGGCCGAGTACATCAGGGATTCCGACGGTCTGAACGTCAAGGCCCCCACCGTGCGCCCCCGCGCTACCGAGCATATCGGCGAGATCATCCACATCGTCAAGGACCTCGTGGACTCCGGCCACGCCTATGTGGCCCGCAACGGGGATGTCTACTTCCGCGTCAAGTCCGACCCCGGCTACGGCAAGCTGAGCCATCTGAACCTCGACGACCTCGAGAGCGGCAACCGTGAGCTGCGCAGCCGTATGGACGACGACCTGAAGGAGGACCCCGCCGATTTCGCAGTCTGGAAGGCCGCCAAGCCCGGCGAGCCCTACTGGGAGAGCCCCTGGGGCCACGGCCGCCCCGGCTGGCACATTGAGTGCAGCGCCATGGCCCGCAAGCACCTGGGCAAGACCATCGACCTGCACGCCGGCGGTCAGGACCTGATCTTCCCCCACCACGAGAACGAGATCGCCCAGAGCGAGTGCGCCAACGGCTGCACCTTCAGCCGCTACTGGATGCACAACGGCTTCCTGAACATCAACAACGAGAAGATGTCCAAGAGCGCAAACAACTTCTTCACGGTGCGCGAAATCGCCGACAAGTATGGCTACGAGCCGATCCGCTACTTTATGCTGACGGCTGGCTACCGCATGCCGCTGAATTACACCGTTGAGCTGATCGAGAGCTGCAAGAACAGCCTCGAGCGGATGTACACCTGCCGCGACAACCTCGATTTTGCCATCGAGCATGCCCACGGCACCGACACGGCGCTGGTGGAAAAGTGCGAGGATGCGCGCAAAAAGTTCAAAGCCGCCATGGACGACGACCTGAATACGCCGGACGCTCTGGCTGCGATTTTCGATCTGGTCAAGGACATCAACACGCTGTCCGATGCCTCCGACAAAGCGACGCTGGAGACTGCCGCCAAGACGTTTGATGAGCTGACCGGCGTGCTGGGCCTGCTGTACAACCGCAAAAAGACCAACAGCATCCCCGCCGAGGTCACCGCACTGGTCGAGGAGCGCGCTGCCGCTAAGAAGGCCAAGGACTGGGGCCGCGCGGACGCCATCCGTGCCCAGCTGACCGAGATGGGCTGGAGTGTCACCGACACGGCCCAGGGCCCGAAGCTCGCGAAGCTGTAAGGGCAATACCGCATAATTCTAAGTGCCGATACGGCGAGCGAGGTGCGGCAGCTGCTAAGCCAAAAGCGCAGATAATACTGGATGTCTTATCGAGCATTTTGGCAACGCAGATGCCGTGCCGCAGCCGCCGGAGCGGTGCTTAAGCCGTAAGGCGGGAATTATGCGGTGTTGCCTAGGATTTTTTCAAAAAACAGATGCAGGGGCGGCCTGCGCATCTGCGCCGCAGGGCGCGGGTGCGCGGGCTTGCCCCTGATTTTGTGTGTAACATGACGAAGCAACGAACAAAATCAAATAAGAGCCTCTGGGTGCTGTTGGGCGGTGCCCTGCTGCTGCGCCTGGTGCTGGCCCTTGTGACGGACGGCTACCCCTACGACATGAGCTGCTTTGTGGCCTGGGGCGACAAGCTGGCCGCCGAGGGTCCCGCCGCTTTTTACAGCGACGGCTACTTTGCCGACTACCCGCCCGGCTACCTCTGGGTGCTGGGGCTGGTGGGGGCCATCCGCGCGGCGCTGCGCATCGCCTACGAGTCCAAGTGGACGTATTTTCTGCTGGCGCTCGTGCCGTCGCTCTGCGACTGCGGGCTGGCGTGGCTCGTCTACAGAACGGCAAAGCGCAGCAGCCGGGGCGTGAAGGAGCATACCGCGCTGGTGCTGACGGCGTTTACGGCGTTCAACCCGCTGATGCTGTTCGACACCGGTGTCTGGAAGCAGATCGACGGCGCGTTTGCGCTGCCGCTTGTGCTCTGCTTTGTGCTGCTGGAACAGCGGCGCTACCTGCCAGCCGCCGTGCTGTACGGCGTGGCGCTGGCCATCAAGCCGCAGGCGCTGCTGTTCGGCCCGGTGCTGGCGGTGTGCTATCTGGCGGCAATTACGCTGGAAAAGGACCGCCTGCGCGCCTTTGGCCGCTGCTTTGGTGGCGCGGCGCTGGCACTGCTGCCGCCGCTGCTGACAGGTCTGCCTTTTTTTGGCGTTGTGCAGTTGATCCCGAAGCTGATCGACAAATACACCGGCACAATGTCCGGCTACCCCTACGCGACGATCAACGCCTTTAACTGGCTGGCGGCGCTGGGCGGCAACTGGAAGGGGCAGGCTGACCCGGCATTGTTTGGCATCAGCTGGCAGCAGCTTGGGTGCCTCAACATTCTGCTGGTCACGGCGGGACTGGCGTATTTTGCGGTGCGCAGCGTGCGGGGCGGGTGGTTCTCACCGCTGCTGTTGGCGGCGTACTACGGCATCGGCATTTTTACGCTTGCGCACTGTATGCACGAGCGCTACATGGTGCCCGGTGTGCTGCTGACGCTGCTGGCAGCCGCGCACTGGAACGACATCCGCCTGTATGCGGCGGGCGTGGGCCTGTCGCTGACCGGGTTCATCAATCTGGCCACGGTCTACTCGCTGACCGGCACCAACGATGAATGGCTGACGAGCGCGACCAGCTCGACAGTGGCCGTCCTGACCGGCCTTGGGGAGACGGTCTGCTTTGTGCTGCTGATCTTTGCAGTGTGGGACATTGCCCGCCATGGCCACACGCTGGCCCTGCCCGAGACAAAGCCGGAAACTGCCCCGCCCGTGCCCGCACCGCAGCCGAAATGGACCCGCCGCGAGGTGGGCGCACTGTTGGCGCTGACGGCGGCCACGGCGGTGCTGAGCTTTAGCTATCTCGGCAGCCGCACCGCGCCACAGGACCCGCTGGACGCGACAGGAACGGCGCTCTCCGAGAGTGTGACGCTGGACGGCAGCGCGGTATCGCTGTGGGTCTACCCGGGCATCTCGTTCGGCGGCAGCATGACGGTGACCGACGCCAACGGCAGCACGGTCTTTGAAAAGGAGCTGAACTACGGCACCTGCTTCAGCTGGACAGCGAACGACGTGCAGCTGGCGGCGGGCACCCAGCTGACGGTCATGGTCGAGAACGCCCAGCTGTTTGAGCTGGCGTTCCGCGATGCCAACGGCCGGCTGGTGCCGGTCACGGGCGGCGGCGCGCTGTTTGACGAGCAGACCGCCGTGCCCGACACGATCAGCCAGCTGAACAGCATGTATTTTGACGAGATCTACCATGGCCGCACCGGCTATGAGCAGCTGTACAAAATGCCCGTCTACGAGACGACCCATCCGCCGCTGGGCAAGGACCTGATCATGGTCGGCATTGCGCTGTTCGGCATGACGGCGTTCGGCTGGCGGTTCGCGGGTACGCTGTTTGGTGTGCTGCTGGTGCCGCTGGCGTGGTGCTTTGTGCGCCGCCTGACCCGCAAACCGTGGGCGGCAGCCACCGCAGGCGCGCTGCTGGCGCTGGATTTTATGCGCTTTTCCCAAAGCCGTCTGGCAACGATTGACGTTTACGGTACGTTTTTTATCCTGCTGGGAGCCTACTGTATGGTGTGGTACTGCCAGCGGGTGCTGACCGACGGCGTGAACCGCGCTCTGCTGCAGATGGCGCTGGGCGGCGCTGCGTTCGGGCTGGGCTGCGCAGCCAAGTGGACCGGCATCTACGCCGGGGCCGGGCTGGCCGTGCTGTATCTGGGCGTGCTCTATGCGCGATGGCAGCAGAAAAGGCCCGGCTTCCGGGCGGAGTTCCGCACCGCGGCGGTGGGCGGCGTGCTGTTTTATGTGCTGCTGCCGCTCTGCCTCTACATTGGGTCCTATTTGCCGTACTGGTGGCGCGATCCGGCGTTCAGCCTCAGCGATTGGTGGCAGTGCCAGGTGTCGATGTTCAGCTACCACGCGACGCTGAAGGCGACCCACCCGTTTGAGAGCCGCTGGTACACTTGGCTGCTGGGCCTGCGCCCGGTGTGGTACTACCGCAACGGTTACCTGCCCTACGGCATGAAGGCCAGCATTGCGGGCATGGCCGGGCCGGTCATCTGGCTGTTCGGGCTCGCGGCGCTGGTCGGGCTTTTGTGGCATCAGGTCAGCGGGCGCGGCAGCCGCCAGGGCGCGGGTGTGCTGATTTTGTACGGCACGCAGCTCATCCCGTGGATGCTGGTGACGCGCTGCACCTTCCTGTACCATTATTTCCCCAGCTCGATGTTCTGTCTGGCGGCGCTGGCACTGGTGCTGGCGCGGATGAAGCACGTAGACTGGGCGAAAAAGATCGCCGCGGGCCTCTGCGTGGTGGCGCTCGTCCTGTTTGTGCTCTATTATCCGGCGCTCTCCGGCCTGCCCATTCCCGCCTGGTGGGCTGACGCCCTGAATGCCCTGCCGAGCTTTGGGTTCTATTAACGGGGAACGGGGGAGTTCCTTTCTTATAAGAAAGGAACCGAAAGAATTATAAAACAGCAAAACAAAGAACCACTGCTATGGGAAGGCATAACACATTCCTTAGCAGTGGTTTTTGATTATTTATTTAGAATTTCTTCGGTTCCTTCTTTGTAAAGAAGGAACAAATCTCCCGTACTTACGCTTCGGGCAGATAAATATGATGCGGCAGACCCTCGACGTAGATGGGGGTCAGCTCAGCCTGTACGAGGGGCAGGGCATAGGCGAGGAATTCGTCCGTCATGGCGGTGTGGTCGGCGTTGACCCACTCCAGCGGGACCTTCTTCTCGAGGTTTGCGACCTCGCTGATCGGGTGCAGGCTCGTGCCGCACTGGTACGGCGCATTGGAAATGCGGTCCAGTGCGACCATCTCGCCGGTGTGACCCTCAAACGCGGCCTTGGCAGCGGCGCCGCCGACCTGATACGCCTCGGTGATGTCGGTGCGGCTCGTCAGATGGCCCGCACAGCGCTGCAGCGTCGAAAGCTCGATGCAGCGGGTCTTGGTGTCCAGACGGCGTGCAACGGTGTTTGCCAGGAAGCGCGCCGTGCCGGTCAGAGCCTTGTGGCCGAACGCATCCACCGCGTGGACATCGTCGGCCAGCTCGCAGACATAGCGGCCATCCTCGAGCTTGACGCCCTCGGACACGGCGATGACAATGGACGGCTTCTCCTTCTGCATCCGCTCGACCTTCTCGACGAAGTGATCCACATTGAACGGAACCTCGGGCAGGCAGATCATGTCCACGCCCTCGCAGTCCTCGGCTTTCGCCAGCGCCGCGGCTGCGGTCAGCCAGCCCGCATTGCGGCCCATGATTTCGACGATGGTCACGTACTTCGTGCCGTAGACCGTCGCATCGCGGATGATCTCCTTCATCACAACGCCGATGTACTTGGCCGCGCTGCCGTAGCCCGGCGTGTGGTCAGTCACCATCAGGTCGTTGTCGATGGTTTTGGGCACGCCCATAAAGCGGATGTCGCTGCCGATGTGTGCGCCGTAGTCGGCCAGCTTGCCGATGGTGTCCATCGAGTCATTGCCGCCGATGTAGAAGAAGTAGCCGATGTCCAGCTCCTTCAAAATCTCGAACAGCCGAATGTAGACTCTCTCGCCCTCGGCGGTGTGCCAGTCGGGCAGCTTATAGCGGCAGGAACCCAAATAGCTGGACGGGGTGCGCTTCAAAAGCTCAATGTCTAGTGCGGTTTTCAGCTTGTCGTCCAGCACGCAGGTGCGGCGCTCCAGCAGACCGGCTACGCCGTGCAGCATGCCGTAGACCTTGCCTGCGCCGCGGCGCTTGCAGCTCTCATACACGCCGGCCAGACTTGCGTTGATGACCGAGGTGGGGCCGCCGGACTGACCAACGATTGCGTTTTTTGCCATGGTTTTCCTCCTTGCAGGCGGGGCCTGCAGCTTGTGGGTGGGTGCTCCCGGCAGAGGGTAGAGGTACCGCGGAGCAAACGAATTTTGTCATCCTCAGTGTATCATGCCGGAGCAGGTTTGACCATTGCGGCAGTTGCCTAAATAGCGGCGCGGCTATCGCAGATTCCCGATTCCGCAGTGCGGAACGGTCATGCGCGGTACAATTCTGTCTATGGAAATCTGTTCCGCGGTATGGAATTTTGCACTGCAAAAAACTGCAAGAATGATTCCGAAACTTTGCAAAAATTGCGAAACGGCAATAACTTGTGCAAGTTGACGAAGGTGTTGGATTTTGACTGCTTGTAGGGGCCGCATATATGCGGCCCGCAACTTTGTGGGGGGACACCTGCTTATGAGTAGGCCGCGGGCCGGGCATGCCCGGCCCCTACAGTGGAAGATTGAATTTTTCATGAAAAACATCTTGACACCACCCCTCAACCGTGCTATTCTTTAACCATCAAAAGCGTTGAAGAGGAAAAGTACCGCTCCATATCCGCACAGAGAGCCTGGCGTCTGGTGTAAGCCGGGACGGAGATAGGGCGCGAAAGAACACCTCCGAGCTGCAGCCTGAAATGCAAATAGTAGGGTGTGCCGCAGGCCGTGCGTTACAGCGGCAGCGTTTCAAAGGTGAACGTGTACGGAAAAAGTGACCGTATGCCGTTATTTCGGCTGCGGTAATTTAGGTGGCACCGCGGATCCAAGACAGCGATTCGTCCTAATGCAGGGCGAATGGGCTGTCTTTTTTGTTTACCATTCGGAGGGTGTAAGACGTAAACCGAAAAGGAGAAACAAACAATGTGCTGCATCATGGGTTATGCCGGGCATGATCTGCCCAAGGAAACTTTCACCGAATATCTGCTGCGTACCACCAGCCGCGGCCCGGACGACCAGCGCGTGGCCGAGACCGAGTTCGGCCTGCTGGGCTTTGGCCGTCTGGCCATTATGGGCCTGACGCCCGAGGGCATGCAGCCCTTCTTCCGCGGTGCTGACTGCGTGGCCTGCAACGGTGAGCTGTACGGCTTCCGCTCCGTCAAGGCCGAGCTGGAGGCCGAGGGCTACACGTTCGAGTCCGACTCCGACTGCGAGATCATCCTGCCGCTCTACTACAAGTACGGCCTTGACATGTTCAGGCACCTCGACGCCGAGTTCGCCATGATCCTGTACGACAGCCGCAAAAAGCTGCTGATCGCCGCACGCGACCCCATCGGTATCCGCCCGCTGTTCTACGGCTACAGTGAGTCGGGGCACATTGCCTTTGCGTCCGAGGCGAAAAACCTCGTGGGCCTGTGTAAAAAAATCTATCCGTTCCCGATTGGCAGCTACTACTGCAACGGTCAGTTTGTGCGCTACTGCGACATTGCCGATACGCCCGCCTACAGCCAGGACGAGCTGCCCGAGATTTTGACGAACATCCGCGAAAAGCTGGTTGCCGGTGTAGACAAGCGCCTTGACGCCGACACGCCGGTTGGCTTCCTGCTGTCGGGCGGTCTTGATTCGAGCCTGGTCTGCGCGATTGCGGCCAAGAAGCTGGGCAAGCCGATCCGCACGTTCGCTATCGGCATGAGTGAGGACGCCATTGACCTGAAATACGCCAAGCAGGTGGCCGACTACCTGCACGCCGACCACACCGAGGTCATCATCAACCGCGACATCGTGCTGGACGCGCTGGAAAAGGTCGTCGCCATGCTCGGCACCTGGGATATTACTACCATCCGCGCGTCGGTGGGCATGTATCTGGTCTGTAAGTACATCCACGAGCACACCGACATCCGCGTGCTGCTGACCGGCGAGATCTCCGATGAGCTGTTCGGCTACAAGTACACCGACTACGCGCCGTCCGCCGCCGCATTCCAGACCGAGAGCCAGAAGCGCATCCGCGAGCTGTATATGTACGACGTGCTGCGCGCGGACCGCTCCATCAGCGTGAACAGCCTCGAGGCCCGTGTGCCGTTCGGTGATCTGGATTTTGTGCGTTACGTCATGAGCATCGACCCGGCCAAAAAGCTGAACACCTACGGCAAGGGCAAGTATCTGCTGCGCAAGGCGTTTGAGGGCGACTGGCTGCCCGAGAGCATCCTCTGGCGCGAGAAGGCCGCCTTCAGCGATGCCGTCGGCCATTCGATGGTGGATGACCTGAAGGAGTACGCCGAGACGGTCTACACGGACCGCGACTTTGCCGAGAAGTGCGGCAAGTACACCTACGCCCGCCCGTTTACCAAAGAAAGCTTGCTGTACCGTGAAATTTTTGAGAAGTATTATCCCGGTCAGGCCGAGATGATCGTCGATTACTGGATGCCCAACAAGGCATGGCCTCACTGCGATGTCAACGATCCCAGCGCCCGCGTGCTGGCAAACTACGGCGCAAGCGGGCAATAAGGGGAAAGTCCTGAACCCTTCCGGCCATCGCTGACGCTCGGCCACCTCCCCTGATGGGGAGGCTTTCTCGCGGGCGAAGCCCGCGCAAAAAGGCGCCCCATCAGGGGAGCTGGCCGAGTTTACGAGGCCGGAGGGGTACTACCCGTTGACCTTTACAAAAAGCTTTCTCTTGCATTTCCCCAAAATCCATGTATAATTAAAATTGTTTTCGCAGAGTAGAGACCTGCGCGTGGGGCTTGGCCCCGGAGTGCCTGACCAACGGGGAGTTGTGGCAGGACGAAGTGACGGAAACGTCCGCGGTGCAGGTTTCGCATCCCACTGCTGCATGATGGTGTGCAACGGCGGATGCGGCGTTGTGCCCATCCGACAAAAATTGCCTCCTCCCTTGTGCGGCAACGCACAAAGGAGGATTTTTTATGTGCGAACAAAAGCTGTCCGTCTTTTCCGCTGACTACTGGCGCGCTGCCCGGCGCGAGCTGAACAACCCGCGGGTGCTGGCCTTTTCGGGGCTGGTCTGCGCCATGGCCATCGTGCTGGAAAGCCTGCCCATCTACCTGCTGGGGCCGAGCCTGAAAATTTACTTCAGCTTCCTCGCCGTCTCGCTGGGCTGCATGTGCTACGGCCCCGTCGTCGGCATGATGGCCGGGGCTATCATTGATACGGTGGGTTTCCTGCTGGCAGGCTACGGCGAGCCGTATTTCCCCGGCTACCTCATTACGGCCATGCTGTCGGGACTGATCTACGGCGTTATGATGTACCGCCAAAAACCGACGCTGCTGCGCATTATTGTGACGCGGCTCATCATCAACTACGGCAGCAACGTCCTGTTGGGCAGCGTCTGGAAGGCGATGCTCTACGGCAAGGGCTACCTTTACTATTTCACCTCGGGTCTGGTAAAGAACACGACGATGCTGCCCATCGAGGTGTTCCTGACCTGGGTCGTGCTCAACGCCGCCGTAAAGCAGGGGCTGGACAGAAAGTTTATTCATAAGAGGTAAAAGCCTCCCTTTGAGGAGGGCAAACCCGGAAGTAAAAGCCATACTTTTGCGCAAGAAAGTATGACTTTTACTTTTTTCCGTTGTGCGTCCTGCCCAGTGTACTGTCTGCACAGGCAAAACATTTACCTGTTTTGCTGAACTTTTCACAAAAATTTAAAAATTATTGCAAACGGATCGTAAAGCGGCTACAATGGGTCTTGCAAGACAGCAAAATGCGTCAATTCCCGGCAGATTCCGGCACGAAGCGACGCATTTTTGCCGTTTTTCTGTACACACAACAGGGAGGAACAACACACATGAAGAAACTGATGGGCATTCTGCTGGCCGCCTCTATGGTGTTCAGCCTGGCCGCCTGTGGTTCCACCGCTGACACTGCTGCCAGCAGCGCCGCCGGTACCACCGCTACTGCAGAGGGCAGCAGCAACAACCAGGCCCCCGACGTCAAGGTCGGTGCTATCATTCTGGGCGACGAGACCGAAGGCTACAGCGCCGCGCACATCAACGGCATCAAGGAAGCTGCCGCCGAGCTGGGCATGTCCGATGACCAGATCGTCTGGAAGTACAAGATCGCTGAGGGCGGCGTCACCGCCGACGCAGCCGAGGACCTTGTCGGCCAGGGCTGCAACCTGATCATCTCCAACTCCTACGGCCATCAGACTTACATGGAGGAGGAAGCCGAGAAGTACCCTGACATCAACTTTGTGGCCATGACCGGCGACTTCGCCGCCATCTCCGGCTGCGATAACTTCTACAACGCCTTTACCGCCGTCTACCAGAGCCGCTATGTCTCCGGTGTCGTCGCAGGCATGAAGGTCAAGGATCTGGTCGAGTCCGGCACCCTGACCCCCGAGACCCAGCCCGACAGCTTCACCGATGACGGCAAGGTCAAGATCGGCTACGTCGGCGCCTACAACTACGCCGAGGTCGTCTCCGGCTACACCGCCTTCTTCCTGGGCGTCCAGAGCGTTTACCCCGATGTCCAGATGGAGGTCATGTACACGAACTCCTGGTTCAACATCGACAAGGAGGGCGCTGCCGCCGAGGCCCTGATCGCCAACGGTGCGGTCATCATCGGCCAGCACGCTGACTCCACCGGTGCCCCCGCTGCCACCCAGAAGCTGAAGGACTCCGGCAAGATCTGCTACTCCATCGGCTACAACATCGACATGCTCGACACCGCCCCCACCGCTGCCCTGACCTCCGCGACGAACGTCTGGAAGGTCTACTACAAGGAGCTGTTCGAGGGTGCGCAGGCCGGCAGCATCCCGCAGGATTGGTGCAAGGGCTATGAGGATGGCGCTGTCGCCATCACCGACCTTGGCCCCGAAGTTGCCGACGGCACCGCCGAGAAGGTCGCCGAGGTTGAGGCTGCGCTGAAGGACGGCAGCCTGCATGTCTTCGATACCAGCAAGTTCACCGTCGACGGCGCGGAGGTCACCACCGCCCCCATCGACCTGACCTACTACGATTTCAGCACCGGTTCTCCTGTGGCTGTCTATCAGGGCGAGACCAAAGAGGCCATCTCCGACGGTTACTTCCACGAGGGTGAGCTGCGTGCAGCCCCGACGTTTGCCCTGCGCATCGATGGCATCATCGAGGACGCTGACCCCGTCGCCTGATTCTGACTGAATCTAAAGGGAAGACTGCGGTGGAACCGCAGCCTTCCCTTTTGGTGGTTTATTATAATAATGTTCCTGCCTTGATTTTTTGAATCCCTGTAGGGGCGAGGCATGCCTCGCCCGCAGCATGACCGCGGTTGCCCGCTTATGGGTGGCCGCGCAAGGCCGCGGGCCGGGCATGCCCGGCCCCTACCAACTTGACTCTTGAAAGGAGCCTGCACAATGGCGCAGAACGAATATGCTGTGCGCTTGGAGCACGTCACCAAGACCTTTGGCCCCGTCGTGGCCAACAAGGATGTTTCCCTGGGCGTGCGCCGCGGCGAGATTCTGGCCCTGCTGGGCGAAAACGGCAGCGGCAAGACGACCCTGATGAACATGATCGCCGGTATCTACTTCCCCGACGAGGGCGAGATCTATGTCGGCGACAAGGCGGCGACCATCCGCTCCCCCCGCGACGCGCTGGACCTGGGCATCGGCATGATCCACCAGCACTTCAAGCTCGTGGATGTGTTCTCCGCGACGGAGAATATCGCCCTGTCGATGGGCAGCGGCGAGAAGTTCGACCTGAAAAAGGTCCACGACAAGGCCCGCGCCATCTGCGAAAAGTACGAGTTCGCCCTTGACCTCGACCAGAAGGTCTACGAGATGAGTGTCAGCCAGAAGCAGACGCTGGAGATCGTCAAGGTGCTGTACCGCGGCGCGGACATCCTGATCCTCGACGAGCCTACGGCAGTTCTGACCCCGCAGGAGACCGAGAAGCTGTTCAGCGTCATCCGCAACATGAAGGCCGACGGCAAGGCGGTCATCATCATCACCCACAAGCTGCACGAGGTCCTGTCCATCAGTGACCGTGTCGCCATCCTGCGCAAGGGCGAGTATGTCGGCGACATCGCCACAAAGGACGCTGACGAGGCCAAGCTGACCGAGATGATGGTCGGCGAGAAGGTCGAGCTGAACATTGAACGCCCCGAGCCGGTCAACCCGGTCAAGCGGCTGGACATTGAACATCTGACCGTCCGCAGCGCCGAGGGCATCACCGTGCTGGACGATGCGTCTTTCCCGGTCTACGGCGGCGAGATCCTCGGCATTGCTGGCATCTCTGGCAACGGCCAGAAGGAGCTGCTGGAGGCCATTGCCGGTTTGCAGCCCGCCGAGAGCGGCGCAAGCATCGAGTATTACGCGCCCGACGCTGCCGCACCCGTGCAGCTCGTCGGCAAAAGCCCCAAGGCCATCCGCGAGGCGGGCATCCACTTGTCCTTTGTGCCCGAGGATCGTCTGGGCATGGGTCTGGTCGGCTCGATGGGCATGACCGACAACATGATGCTGAAAAGCTACGGCAAGGGCCATTCGCCCATCGTGGACCGCAAGGCCCCGCTGGCGCTGGCCGAGACGATCAAGAAAGAGCTGGGCGTCGTCACGCCCGACCTGAACACCCCGGTCTCCCGCCTGTCGGGCGGCAACGTCCAGAAGGTGCTGGTGGGCCGTGAGCTGGCCGCCGACCCCATCGTCCTGATGACCGCCTACGCGGTGCGTGGTCTGGACATCAACACGTCCTACACGATCTATCACCTGCTCAACGAGCAGAAAAAGCGCGGTGTGGCGGTTATTTACGTCGGTGAGGACCTCGACGTGCTGCTGGAGCTGTGTGACCGCATCGTTGTGCTGTGCGGCGGCAAGGTCAACGGCATTCTCGATGGCCGCAAGACCACGAAGGAGGAGGTCGGTCTGCGAATGACCAACCTGGTAAAGGAGGAGCAGGCATGAGTCAGACTGCCACTGCGGCCCGCGAGCCGCTGCTGCGCATTGCCAAGCGTGAGGGCACGACGATGCCCCAGAAGATCGCCGTGCGCGCCATCGCCATTCTGCTGGCGCTGGTCGTCGATGCGCTGTTTATCTTTTTCGTCACCGGCCTGAACCCACTGTCCGTCTATGGCGTCATGTGGAGCGGTACCTTCGCCAACATGACCCGCTTCAGCTGGATGCTGCGCGACCTGTCCACGCTGCTCTGCGTCGGCATCGCGCTGGCCCCGGCCTTCAAGATGCGCTTCTGGAACTGCGGCGGCGAGGGCCAGATCCTGATCGGCGGCCTGACTGCCGCCCTCATCATGGTGTATCAGGGCAACAATCTGCCGCTGCCGCTGCTGTTTGCCGCCATGGCGCTGGGCAGCATTGCCGCGGGCGCACTGTGGGGCTTCATCCCCGCGTGGTTCAAGTCCCGCTGGAACACGAACGAGACGCTGTTCACCCTGATGATGAACTACGTTGCTACGTCCATTGTTGCCTGCATGACCAACATCATGCGCGGCCAGGCATCGAGCCTCGGCACGCTGAACAAGGCGACCAAGGCCGGCTGGTTCCCCGTCATTATGGGCCAGCGCTACACCATCAACATCATTGTGGTCATCGTGCTGACCTTCGTCATGTACGCCTATCTGCGCTTCTCCAAGCAGGGCTATGAGATCAGCGTTGTCGGCGAGAGCGAGAACACCGCGCGGTATGCGGGCATCAACGTCCGCCGCGTTACGGTGCGCACGATGCTGATCTCCGGCGCGATCTGCGGCCTGTGTGGCTTCCTGATCGTGGCCGGCAAGGATCAGACCATCTCCACGGCGTCCGCCAACGGGCGCGGCTTCACGGCCATTATTGTCGCATGGCTGGCCAAGTTCAACACCTTCTATATGGCGCTCATCTCGTTCCTGCTGGTTTTCCTCGAGCGCGGCGCGTCGGAGATCGCGTCTGCGTACTCGCTGAACGAGTATGCCGCCGACATCATCACCGGCATCATCCTGTTCTTCATTCTGGGCAGTGAGTTCTTCATCAACTACCGCGTCATCCCCCGCGGCGCACACAAGGAGGGCAAGTGATATGCACAGCAGTCTGATTGCGTGGATCATGCGCGCCATCCCGTTTGGCACAATTATCATGTACGGTGCGCTGGGCGAGACCGTGACCGAGAAATCCGGCAACCTGAACCTCGGCGTGCCGGGCATCATGTACCTGGGCGGCTTCGCAGGCTTTGCCAGCGCCTGGGCCTATGAGAACAGCGCTGCCAACCCCAACGGCTTTGTCAGCATCCTGATTGCCCTGTCCTGCGCCATTCTGGCCTCGATGGCAGGCGGCCTGATCTATGCGTTCCTGACCATCTCCCTGCGCGCCAACCAGAACGTCACCGGTCTGGCGCTGACGACCTTCGGCATGGGTGTGGCAAACTTCTTCGGCGTGTTTATCCTGAACGGTGCCAGCTACTCCGCCGCTCCCATCGCCAACAAGGCGTTCAGCGCCAAAATCCCCGTGCTGTCGGGTCTGGGCGACATCGGGCAGGTCGTGTTCTCCTACGGCTTTCTCGTCTATGCGGCCATCCTGCTGGCGGTGGTGCTGCACTGGTTCCTGACCCGCACCCGTGCGGGCCTGAATCTGCGCGCCGTCGGTGAGAACCCCGCCACCGCGGACGCCGCGGGCATCAACGTTACGCTGTACAAGTACCTGTCCACCTGCATCGGCGCGGGCATCTGCGGCATCGGCGGCCTGTACTATGTACTGGACTACAACCAGGGCATCTGGGCGACCACCGGCCAGATCGAGGCGCTGGGCTGGCTGGCCGTGGCACTGGTCATTTTCACGACCTGGAAGCCGCTGAACGCCATCTGGGGCGCGTACCTGTTCGGTATGCTCTATTGGCTGTACCAGTTCCTGCCGTCGCTGCTCGGCATCACGATGGCCAGCCACATCACCGACCTTGTGCAGATGCTGCCCTACGTCGTCACGATCATCGTCCTGATCGTCGTTTCGATGCGCAAGAAGAAGGAGAACCAGCCCCCGGCTCATCTGGGTCTGGCCTACTTCCGCGAGGAGCGGTAAACCCGGGCGAAAAAGGAGCGGGGTAGGGGCCGGGCATGCCCGGCCCTCAGCTTGGCCCGAACTGCGCGGTATTCCATATGTTGCGGGCCGGGCATGCCCGGCCCCTACGGCACTAACAGGTTTTGGAGGGGGCGGCGCCCTCGACCCCCCGCGGGTCGATGCGAGCATCGACCCCTACAACGCTGCGCTTACATGGCGGCGCATCTTTCTAAGATGTGCCGCTTTTTTTCATGCTTCTTTCAAAAATCCAACACATTTGCAATATATACTAAATTTTGTCAAAAAATCTCCGAAAACAGAAGGGAACCCGGTATGGCAGAAAAAACACAAACCCGACGCGGCCCGCTCGGCTGGGTCAAACGCCACAAAAAGCTGACGATCTTTTTGGTCATTGTGCTGGTCGCGGCCCTCGTCCTTGTGAACGTGCGGGGCAAGACCGACAAGGCGGCCACTGGCAGCTATCAGTTCGTGCGCACCACCGTGCTGACCAAAACGACCCTGAGCGATACGGTCAGCGTGACCGGCACGGTCAAGGCCGGCAGCAGCGCCAGCGTCACGGCGTCGGATTCCGTCAAGACCTACAAGGTCACGGCAGTCAACGTCGCTGTCGGTGATACGGTCAGGAAGGGCGATGTCATCGCCACGCTGGACACCACCGACGTGGAAAAGCAGATCGCCAACGCGCAGCTGCAGCTTGGCGACACCCGGACCGACGCCCGGAAGAACTACACCCAGGCCGTCGAGGATCAGACGACAAACCTGGCTACGGCGCAGGAAAATCTCGATAAGGCGCAGAAGAACTACGACACGCTGGGCATTGATGACTACTATACCTCGATGGCGTCCGCCGCCAACAGCGGCAAGACGAACCGTGAGATCGTCACCGACTGGTACACCCGCTACGCCGAGGAGATCGCCGGGTACGAGAACACCCTTGCCAACCTGAACATTCAGCTAACCCAGGCCCAGCAGGACGGCGACACGGCCCGCGCAGACGGTCTGCAGGGCCAGATCGCGGATTACACCAAGCGGGAAAATATCGCCAAGGGCCAGTGCAGCATCCCGGAGCTGGGCCTGCAGGGCTTTGACGCCGTCAGCCAGACCTACAATAAAATTGAGCAGTACCGCGAGGCGCTGGAGCAGGCGCAGCAGTCCTATCAGAACAGCGCGACAAGCGCGTCCCGCAGCGTGGACAACGCCGAGACGAAGCTCGCGCAGTCCCAGCGCGAGGACGACACCCTGACCAAACTGCAGACCGCGCTGGAGAACTGCACCCTGACCGCCACGATGGACGGCACGATCACCGCGCTGGACGCCACGGTGGGCGCGGTGTGCAGCGGCACGGTGGCCACGATTCAGGATGTGGACAACCTGACGGTGGAAGTCACGATCCCGGCCAGCTCCGTCGGCAGGCTCAAGACCGGCCTGCAGTGCAACATCACCAGCGACGCCACGGACGACACCATCACCGGTACCCTGACCCGTATCGACCCTGTCGCCAACGACAGCGGCAGCTTCGGCGCTACCGTCACGGTCAACGGGCAGGACAGCGGTCTGCTGGTCGGCATTCCCGCCAAGGTCGAGATCGTCATCAGCACCAAGGACAACGTCTTTACCGTCCCGCGCGACGCCGTGGGCACCAACGACGACGGAAGCACCTACGTGCTGCGCAAGACCGGCGGAGAGGGCGTCGATATGACCTTTGAGCAGGTCGCCGTCACCGAGGGCGACACCAACGACTACTATGTGGAGATCACCGGCGACGACCTGAACGAGGGTGACGTCATCCGTGCCACGGCGGACCTGACCCAGGGCATTGAGTCGGGCACGTCCGACAGCGATATGCAGGTGATGGAGAACGGCGACCTTTACGTCGGCGACGGCAGCAATATGCCCGAGGGCGCAGTCGTCGTGGGCGGCCCCGGCGGCGGCCCCGGCGGTCCGGGAGGTCAGTAATGCCGGAAAATACACAGAACTTTGCGCAAAACATTGCCCGGAGCCTGATCGGGGAGGAGGCCGCGCACCCCGCGCAGCCCCTGATCCAGATGCAGGGCATCCGCAAAAGCTACTACATCGGCCAGCCGAACGAGCTGGAGATCCTGCACGGCATCGACCTGACCGTCTACCCCGGCGAGTTCGTCGCCATCGTGGGCGAGTCCGGCTCCGGTAAGTCCACGCTGATGAACATTATCGGCGTGCTGGACAAGCCCACGGCGGGCGAGTACGTGCTGGACGGCGTCAACATCCACGACGCCGATGACAACGACCTGGCGGCCATCCGCAACCGCAAAATCGGGTTCGTGTTCCAGACGTATAACCTGATCGGACGCCAGAGCGCGTTAAAAAACGTCGAACTGCCGATGCTGTATGCGGGCGTCCCGGCAGGGGAGCGCACCCGCCGCGCCAAGGAATGGCTCGAGCGCGTCGGCATGGGCGAGCGGATGCGCCACCAGCCCAACGAGCTTTCCGGCGGACAGAAGCAGCGCGTCGCGATTGCCCGCGCCATGGTCAATGAGCCGGCGCTGATCCTGGCCGACGAGCCTACCGGCGCACTGGACAGCCAGACGAGCCGCGTCGTGATGGATCTCTTTCACGAGCTGCATGAAAAATACCACAAGACCATCGTGCTCATCACGCACAACCCCGAGCTGGCCGAGGAATGCCAGCGGGTGCTGACGCTGCGCGACGGCCTGATCGTGGGCGAACGAAAGGGGACCGGCGAACGTGCAGCTTTTTGAGAATATCGGCATGGCGCTGACCAGCGTCAGAAGCAATAAAATGCGCAGTCTGCTCACGATGCTGGGCATCATCATCGGCATTGCGGCGGTCATTGCCATCGAGACCGTCGGCAACAGCATGACCGGCTCGGTCATGGACTCGATGTCCGGCATGGGTGCCAGTAACATTTCTGTCACGGTAACGCAGAAAAGCAGCTCCGACACGTCGGGCACGTCCCAGGGCGTCCGGCTGCGCCGGTTTATGGATTCCAAACCGTCGGACGCAGACCTTATCACCGATGCGATGATGAACGATTTTACAGCCGCTTTCCCGACCCAGATCCATCACATCGAACTGACCCAGCAGGTGGGCAGCGGCACGACTGCCAAATACGGTGACCCGACCACGACCATCACGGCCACTGTCAGCGGCATCAATCATGCGGCACTGGCAGTCAAGGACGATGATTCGCAGATTTTGTACGGACGCTGGCTGGACGACGACAGGGACGCCGGGCGCAAGGTCGCCTGCGTGTCGGAAAAGTTCGTCGAGCAGGCCATCGGCGGCAGTGCGCAGGACGCCATCGGCAAGGCGGTCACGCTGACCATCAACCAGGATCTGTACACGTTCTATATACAGGGCGTATACAAATACACAGAGGACAGCTATTCCAGCATGTACGGCAGCAGCGACGACGACAGCATCCAGACGGACTTTTACATCCCGCTGGACGTTGCCAAGGCCATCGCCGGGGCGGGGGCAGGGTACCAGAGCATCACCGTTGTGGCCAACGGCGGCACGGTCAATGTCACGGACTTCGTCAACACGGTGGGGGATTTCTTCGCCAGCTACTACACCCGCAACGACTCCTGGACGGTCAGCGCATCGAGTCTGGCGAGCCTGCTCGACTCGATGAGCAGTATGATGAACACGGTTTCGCTCGGCATCTCGGCTATCGCGGCGCTGTCGCTGCTCGTCGGCGGCATCGGCGTTATGAATATCATGATGGTCTCCGTGACGGAGCGCACCCGCGAGATCGGCACCCGCAAAGCGCTGGGCGCGCCTGCGTCGGCCATCCGTATGCAGTTTATCACCGAGAGCGTCATCCTTTGCCTGATCGGCGGCTTCATCGGCATTGTGCTGGGTCTGGCGCTGGGCACGGTGCTCAGCAATGTGGTGGGCTATGCCGCCAAGCCCAGCGTCGCTGCGATCCTGATCGCCGTCGGCTTCAGTATGGCCATCGGCGTGTTCTTCGGCTATTATCCCGCCAACAAGGCCGCCAAGCTCGACCCGATCGAAGCGCTGCGGTATGAGTAAATACCCTTAGCTTTCCCCCGAGGGGGAAGGTGGCCCCGCAGGGCCGGATGAGGGCGGAGTTTACAACGCTGCCCGGTAAACGGGAAACCATGGCAAGCTCTGCCCGCATCAGTCACCTTCGGTGACAGCTTCCCCCTCGGGGAAAGCCTTTTTGTCCCCCGCATTGCGCGGGGGCTTTTTTTGTGCTATACTCGATACTGGGAAAGTGAGATGTATTGCAAAAATGAAAAAGGAAAGGCTGTTTACCAACCGCCAGCTGTTGACGCTGCTCTGGCCGCTCATCATTGAGCAGATGCTGGAAATTCTCGTCGGCATGGCGGATACCGTTATGGTATCGTCAGTGGGTGAGGCCGCAATTTCCGGTGTGTCGCTCGTCGATATGATCAACCAGCTGATCATCACGCTGTTCGGTGCGCTGGCCACCGGCGGCGCTGTCGTCACAAGCCAGCATCTGGGGGCCAAACGCCCCGAGGATGCCGCCAAAAGCGCGGGCCAGCTTGTGGGCCTGAGCGCGATCCTCGGCGTCGGTGTGGCGGCGTTCTGCCTCATCACCCGCACAGCGCAGCTGCGGCTTTTCTTTGGCACCATCACCGACGAGGTCATGCAGGCGTGCCTGACTTACTTTACGATCACGGCGCTGTCGTTTCCGTTTTTGGCGCTTTACAACGCGGGTGCGGCCATATTCCGCTCCACGGGCAACAGCGCGGTGTCGATGAAGGTCTCGGTCATCGTCAACGGTATCAATTTCTGCGGCAACGCGCTCTGCGTGTTCGTGCTGAAAATGGGTGTCGCGGGCGTTGCCGTGCCCACGCTGATCTCCCGCGCTGTCGGTGCGTGCATCATTCTGGCGCTGACCGCGCGGCAGGACTACCAGCTGCGCATCACGCCGCAATCTGTCACCCGCTTTGAGGGCCGCACGGTCAAAAGCATTCTGTACATCGGCATCCCGTCGGCGTTTGAGAACAGCCTGTTCCAGCTGGGCCGCGTGCTTGTCGTCTCGATGATCTCGCTGTTCGGCACGGTGCATATCTCGGCCAACGCGGTGGCCAACAACCTGGACGCCATCGGCTGCATTGTCGGCAATGCCATGGGCCTGGCAATGATCACGGTCATTGGCCGCTGCATCGGTGCGCAGGACTTTGAACAGACAAAATATTATACAAAAAAGCTGCTTTTGTGGGATTATATCGCCCAGGGCGCGGTCAATGTTGTGGTGCTGCTGTCTCTGAACCAGATTTTGAGCATGTACACCCTGACGCCCGAGACCCGCGCACTGGCGTGGACACTGGTCATGATCCACAACGGCATGTCGATTTTTCTCTGGCCCGCCAGCTTTGTGCTGCCCAACGCCCTGCGTGCCGCCAACGACGTGCGGTTCACGATGGTCGTTGCCACGGCCTCGATGCTGGTCTGGCGCATGGGCCTGAGCTGGGTGCTCTGCGTGCAGATGGGCATGGGTGCCGTCGGCGTCTGGTACGCCATGGTCGTTGACTGGATCTGCCGCATTATATGCTTTGTGGCCCGGTTCGTCAGCGGTGGCTGGAAAAAGAACGCGGTGAAGAAGGCAGTGTAGAAAAACCTTGCCGAGAGGCAGGGGCCGGGCATGCCCGGCCCGCGGCTTTTCCCATAAGCGCTCATTTGCCGGTAAGTGCCGGGCCGCACATGTGCGGCCCCTACTGCGTGGCTGACAAAATACTCGCGGAAAATCATACATAAAGGAGTACCACCCATGAAATTCATCAGCTGGAACGTCAACGGTCTGCGCGCCTGCCTGAAAAAAGGCTTTGAGGACGTGTTCAACGCGCTGGACGCGGACTTCTTCTGCATTCAGGAGACCAAAATGCAGCCCGGACAGGCGGATTTTGCGCCCGCGGGCTATACCGAGTACATCTACAGCGCCGACAAAAAGGGCTACTCCGGCACGGCCATCTGGGCCAAAACGCCTGCGCTCTCGGTGCGCTATGGCCTCGACGAGGACATCCACAACCACGAGGGCCGCGCCATCACGCTGGAATACCCGGATTTTTATCTGGTCAATCTCTACGTGCCCAACTCCCAGAACGAGCTGGCGCGCATTGACTACCGTATGCAGTGGGAGGACGACCTGCGCCGCTATCTGCAAAAGCTGGACGCCGAAAAGCCTGTCATCCTCTGCGGCGACTTGAATGTGGCACATGAGGACATCGACTTAAAGAACCCCGGCCCCAATCGCGGCGCGGCGGGCTTCTCTGACCAGGAGCGCGGCAAGCTGGGCGAGCTGCTGGCCGCGGGCTTTACGGATTCCTTCCGCCACCTGCACCCCGACGCCACCGGCATGTACAGCTGGTGGAGCATGCGCTTCCGCGCCCGTGAGCGGAACGCAGGCTGGCGGATCGACTATTTCCTCGTCAGCAGCCGCCTGGCCGATAAGATCGAGAAAGCAGAGATTCTGATGGATGTGATGGGGAGCGACCATTGCCCGGTTTTGTTGGAGCTCAACCCGTAAGCGCCTTCCCCCCTTGGGGGAAGGTGTCTGCGGCCCCGCCCGCAGACGGATGAGGGAAAACCTGCCGGATATTACCCATGAAAGGGCGATACCGGTGAACTCTCCCCTCATCAGTCTGCCGCAAGCGGCAGACAGCTTCCCCCCCCCTTGGGGGAAGCCAAAGAAGAAAATTTTTAAAAATTCCCCCGCGTTTGCAATATCGCTCGCGGGGGATTCGTTTTAGTATACAGAAGGTCAAAGCGAGAGGAGGTGTGGGAACTGACAAATGAAGAATTTACCGGTCTGATGCAGCAATACCAAAAGCTCATCTACACGGTTTGCCTGCAATTTGTGCACGAGCCCCACACCGCCGAGGATCTGACCCAGGATACCTTCCTCTCTGCGTTTTCGGCTATAGACCGGTGCGAGCCGCAGTATTACAAGCAGTGGCTCGTCCGCGTGGCGGCCAACAAATGCAAGGACCACTTGAAAAGCGCGTGGGTGCGCAAGGTGGACGCCCCCGGGGACGACGCCCTGCCGGAGCCGCGCGGTGCACCCGGCAGCGACGCCGACGACCCGGCCCAGAGTGTGGCAGACCGCGCCGGGGCCGCCGAACTGGAAACACTGGTGCGCGGTCTGCGCGAGCCCTACGGCAGAATTGCCGTGCTGTACTTTCTGGAGCACAGGGAAACGGCGGAGATCGCTAAGCTGGTGGGCCGTCCGCCCGCGACGGTCAACAGCCAGCTGTGGCGCGCAAAGCTGCTGCTTCGCCAGCAGATCACCGAGAGGAGGCAGAAGGAATGAGCCTTTATTTTGATAACAACAAACTCTTTGACGCCGAAGGCCACCTGACCGACGAAGGGCTGTACGCCATTAAGGACGGCACGCTGGACGACCTCGGCGCACTGGAGGCCGCCGAGCATCTGAGCTTCTGCGACTACTGTCTGCTGCGCTACACGGCCATGATCGACGCCGCGCCCGACTGCATGAAGCAGCCGATGCGCGACCTGATCCCGCAGGTGCAGAGCCTTATGCGGCTGCGCAGCTTCCGTATTATGACAAACCGCTATGTCTCGGCGGCTGCCGCGGTGGTGCTGGGCTTTGTGATGTGGGGCGCGGTCAGCACCTTTGGCGTGCCCGATGCCGCCGCCCTGCTGCCGCAGCAGCCCGCCGCCCGGCAGGAACGCTTCGGCACCAAATTCAACACCGCCGTCAACGGCTTCTACAAGAGCCTGGACGACACCTTTAAGAGCTTTACCCTGACCGCGGAAAACGGTCTGGACCAGATCAGAGCACAAAGCATCGGCGGCAGCACCGCCAAGGGGGAATAAACCATGAAAAAGAACGGCTTTCTGACCTTTATCTTCGCCTGTATCCCGGGCGCAGGGCAGATGTACTACGGCTATATGCAGCGCGGCCTCTCGATTGCGATGATACTGATACTCTGTGTGATGGCGGCCACCGTCGTTGAACCGCTGCTGTTCCTCTGCCTTGTCATCTGGATGTACAGCTTTTTTGACACCTATGACCTCATCCGCCACATGGCGGCCGGTGAGCCGAAGGAGGATTCCCTGCTGGTTCTGGGCAATTATGAGGAGATCAAAAAGCTGCTCCCCCAGCACAACAAGCTGATCGGCTGGGGTCTGGTCGGCATCGGCGTCTGGGCGCTGTATGACACATTCATCTCAAACTGGCTCTATTCGCTGCTGTGCAATCTTGTTGGCAACGGCTACGCCTACGACATCATCACCGGCATACCGAATGTTGTCATTGCGGCATTGCTGATTTTCGCAGGCCTCAAGCTGCTGGGCCTGCACCCCGAAAAGAAAAACCGCGACGATGAGCTTCCGCCGTATCCGCATGGATAACTATGCCTTCCCCTCTTGGGGGAAGGTGGCGCCGCAGCGCCGGATGAGGGGCGGCCTTACGGACACCGCTCGTCCGCCTTTTGCCGCCGGGTAGGGGCGGGACATGTCCCGCCCGCTGCTGACCCACCGCCGCTGTGCCCGCCATACACGCGCGGGCCGGGCATGCCCGGCCCCTACCACTCAATATAAATAGAATGAGGTAAAATCATGGATGAACAAACCACCCCGAAAAAGGTCCGCCGCGTCGGCAGCATTGCGTTTGCGCTGGTGCTGATTGCAGCCGGTGTTCTGCTGATGGTCTATCAGTTTGTGCCGCAGTTCGACCTGCTGAAAATTCTGAAATTCTCCCCGGTCATCCTCGTTGCGTTGGGCATCGAGATGCTCGTCTACAGCGCCAGGCCCGACGTGAAGGTGAAATTTGACTGGCTCGCCATGCTGGGTACGGCGTTCACGCTCTGCATCGTCGGCACGGCGGCACTGCTGCCCCTGGCAATCAGCCAGTGGAGCCCGGCCCGCGATTACGCCCAGAGCCGCATTGAATCGCAGAAAGCGGATGCGATGTACAGCGCCCTGACCGCCGACCCGGCACTGAAAGCCAAGCTGAACAGCCTGAATGTCGAGGTCCGGTTCTTCCACGAGGCCGACGGCGACTACACGCTGCAAAGCGGCGACGACTGCATCCTGTACGCCGCGCTGCAGGGCCCCTACGCCGATGCCGAGACGTTCGCCGCCGACTGTATGGCCGTTATGCAGCGGGCCGCAGACGCCGGGCTCGGCTTTACATGCTACCACTTTAACGCCGATGAGGACATCGACGATGGCATCAGCTACTATCTGGACTGCGTCGCCTCCTACCCGGCAGGGCTGACCGCTGCCCAGGTGGCCCAGCGCGTGCAGGCCAGCTACTGCTATGACGATAACAGCTTCTCCAGCGAAGCAGACCGGGATGATTACATCCGCCATCAGCTGCGGAATGAGATTTCCGACGAGTACGCCGACCGGCACGACGGTGCCTATCCCGACGAGAAATACTTGAACGAGGAAACCGAGCGCCGCCTTGCCGAACGAACCGGCATGGCCACGCCTGAAAGCGCACAGACATAAACACGCATAAAAATTACCCGGAGCCCAACCAAACGGGCTCCGGGTCTGTTGTTATACGCTCTCGCCCTCGACCAGCTCAAAGGGCACGGTCTCGTGGCGGGCGGGGGCATTTTCTTCTATGCAGCGCAGCAAAATGTCGGCGGCGCGCTCGGCAAGGACGGTGGTATTCTGCCGGATCGTCGTCAGCCGCGGCACGGTGTACCGCCCCAGCGCAATGCCGTCGTACCCGGCCACGGCAATGTCCTGCGGTACGCGCAGGCCGTGGTCCTGTATGGCCCGGATGGCTCCCACCGCCATCAGGTCCGACATGGCGAAAATCGCCGTAAGGCCGGGGCAGTGGGCCAGCAGGTGCTCGGCAGCTGCATAGCCGCCCTGCATCGAGAAGTCCGCAAGCCGGTACTGCCGGTCAAAGTCGAACGGCACGCCGAGCCGCTGCAGGGCATCCAGACAGCCGTCCAGCCGCTGCTGGCTTGGGCGGGAGGTTTCGGGCCTGTCGCCGATGATGCCGATGACACGGTGGCCTTTGGCATATAACTGCTCGATCATCACGGCAGCGGCAGCACGGTCATCCACGCTGACGCTGGACAGATTCTCAATGCCCAGCCCGGCGGCGTTGTTCGTCAGCAGCAGGCAGGGGATGCCCAGCGACGCCAGCGCCGGGGTAAAGCATTGCGGGTGTGCACCGATGAAAAAGAGGCCGCAGGGCCGGCGCTCGGCAAAGATGGTCTGTGCGCAGGCCAGCTCGTCGGTACTGACGTTGTTGTAGTAGACCGTCGGCGTATAGCCGCGCGCCTCCAGACAGGGCTGCAGCTTGTCCAGCAGATCCGCAAACAGAGCGTTCTGCGTGCCCTTTACAATGAGGGCCAGCCCCTCCGGCACCTGCTGCTTCAGGTGCTTGGCATTGGCGTTGGGCTGGTAGCCGTGCTGCGCCACAACGGCCAGTATTTTCCGGCGTGCGTCCTCGCTGACGCGGGGGTTGTTGTTCAGCACGCGGGACACTGTGCCCACGGCATAGCCGGACTCGCGGGCAATATCCTTGATGGTCAAAGCTGCGCCTTCTTTCGCGTTGATTTGCTACCAGTATACCATATCCAACCAAAAGGGGAAAGGGGAGGCTCCCTGCGGATTTTGCGGGGCGCTTTTTATTTTTTCGGATTTTAAAAATTCCGCCCCGCAACCTCTTGGCAAACAGGGAAATTTCTGCTATACTATTCTATACATCTGTGAGGGCCGTTAGCTTAACGGTTAAAGCCGGCGGCTCATAAACATTGGATGTTAGGAATTTTCTCTTTGTAAAAATTCGATAAATCGTAAAATTTGCGATTTTCATAGTTGATTTTTCTGCTTTCATCTACAACCCATCTACGGGCGGTTCGCAACTGCTTGTTTGGGTTGTTTCATAAGGGCCATTAGTTCAGCGGTTAGAACTCTCGGCTCATAACCGAGTTATCGCAGGTTCGAATCCTGCATGGCCCACCAAACAAGAAAAATCCGAACCTGTTTCCGATTGGAGAAGGGTTCGGATTTTTCGTTTTCTTCGGGTACAACAATGAAGGCTCCCGTGGACGGCGCAAAACTCTGATGCCTTGTCATAGACCGTAAGCCGATAACGAGAATTGGAGGATGCGATTATGAAGTACGATGAAAGAGCCTGCAAGTTTAACATGGATACCGGGTGTGTGGAGTTGACTCTCCAAGATGGGAGAAAAATTTCCATTGACTGCACCGGGGTTGAGGATGCACTGGATGTGACCATGGCGCAGAGGTCAGAGTTAGACTACCTCATCTACAATGACCCGCTAGGCTATGCCGATTTGATTTTGAATGGCGATCCGGAGGAATATTTGAAAAATGCAGCCGGGAGCCATGAGTTAGAAGATTAGAGGCTGAATTCGAAGAATGGTTGATAACTCTCATTAGTAGGAGTATAATTTATACAAAGGGGTATACGTCCTTTTCAGAAAAAGGAGGAAGCACTATGGATCGAATTACGAAAGGCTATATGAACAATTTTGCGGCATCGCAAGAATTAACAGGTCAAAACGAATCAGAATTATTTGAATTGTTTGCATGTTACTGCGTCCTTTCAAAAGAATACCCAGAGCATTTTGATATATCGGATATTGTTACAGGTGGTGGAAGTGATGCGGGAATTGATGGAATTGCAATTATTGCCAATAATGTCTTAATACATTCGCAAGAAGAATTTGATGATTTGGCCGAACAAACACATACAATTACGGATCTGAAATTTATTTTTATTCAAGCAAAAACATCTCCTACGTTTAATGGCGGAGATATTGCTACATTCGGTTTTGGTGTATGTGATTTGTTAAAAGAACAACCCGAGTTGGTTCAAAACGCAGAGGTTCAAGAAAAATCCAATATCATTTCTCATATTTTATCTAATATGATGCGTGTAAGAAATAAACCCAAGTGCTTATTATACTACGTTACCACCGGAAACTGGACAGAGGATCAAAATCTCTGCTCTAGAATTGAAGGCGTAAAGAGCGATTTGAAATCTGAAAATCTATTTTCTGAGATTAGCTTTGTACCAGTTGACGCAAATTATTTACAAAAATTATTTAAGAATACGGTCGATAAAATCCAAGCAATCATTGATTTTCCAGAGCGAATTACCCTTCCAGAGATGGAAAAAGTAAAAGAAGCATATCTTGGCATATTGCCAGCATGTCAATTTTTAAACCTTGTTAGTAATGAAGATGGCATTATCAAAAGTATTCTATATGACAATGTAAGAGATTTCCAAGGGGAAAATGATGTAAACGTAGAAATTGCCGAAACGCTGAATAGTTCAGAGGCCGACAAATTTGTTATTTTAAACAATGGAATAACTATTATTTGTAAAGAACTAAAAAATATTGTTCGCAATCAATTCTCTCTTGAAGATTATCAGATTGTCAATGGTTGCCAAACAAGTCATGTTCTGTATAATAACAAAGAAACAATATCGGACAAGGTTTATGTTGCGATAAAAATTATTTCGACAGATGACGAAGAAACTGTCAATAAAATTGTGAAAGCGACAAATAGGCAAACCGAGGTTACCGATGAACAGCTACTGGCATTAAATGATTTCAACAAACGCCTTGAAGCTTACTATCAAACTTATAGTGGCGTACAACGCCTATACTACGAACGACGTTCTAAGCAGTATACTTCCGTTATGGAAATCGAAAAGGTTAGAATTGTAACAGTTGCTACACAAATAAAGGCATTTTCTTCAATGTTCCTAGACAAGCCACAGTTAGCAAGTCGTTACTATGGGCGGTTGTTAAAAGATAGTAAGGATAGCGGAGAAATCTTTAATACGAACCATCAATTTATTGCGTACTACGTTTCTGCCTATGCTTTGTATCGGATAGAATTTCTTATTAGAAACAAGCAAATTGACCAACAGTATAACAAATATCGATATCATATTTTGATGATTTTGAAATATCTTGTCCTTGGTGATCAGAAGCAACCTCAATTGAACTCCCACAAAATGGAGACTTTTTGTCAAGAAATTCAAGGTATACTAGCTGATTCTAATAAATTAAATCAATATGTCGAATTTGCATGCAAGATAATATCTGATCAAGTTGGCGATTTGTCCAACGCAGAAAATGCCAAAACAGCACTTATAACAGATAAGTTAAAAAATGCGGCAATGGTTGTTAAGCTTTAAAATTTAATTTTACTGTTTCGAATATGTAATGCAGGGCGTTCCCTTTACCGGGAGCGTCCTGCTGTTTTTATGCGGCACATTCATGGTGCGCTCCTGCTTGAGGGCGAGAATCTTTTCCAGAAAGCTGCGCACCAGTTCAGGCGCACGGTGGAGCGCGTCCAGATAGGGCTTCACTTCATACCAGAGCTCGTGATACTTTTGACCCCAATGAGCAGCTTCCTTCTTGGCGGTGGAAAGTTCTTCTTTCAGGCGGCAGTTCTCCACGTCCATCATATAGCCGTGGTCGGCTTGCTTTTTCAGCTTGGAAAATTCTTCTTCGGTCAGCGAGTAGTTACCGAGAAAGGTGCGCTTGCCGATATAATCCAGATCGCGCGCATGAATGAGGGCTTCTTTCGTGAGCGTGACCTTTTTCTGCACAGCGGCAAGTTCCTTCTCCTTTTTGGAGAGGGTCTGACTGGTTTTGGCAAGCGACTGCGCCTTTTGGTCGGCTTGGGCGGTCAGGCTGTCCAGACGTTCCTGCTCCCGCTGGACTTTGAACTGGGTGACAGTCAGGTGTTCTTCTGTGCTGCCGCGCTCACCGCGCTCCACATCCGTGTATCCGGCAGTACGCATATAGTTGAAGAAATCGTCTTGCAGGACGCTGTACGACTTCTTCAGGACTGGCTTGCCGTTCTTTTGCAGCACAGGCTTTCCGGCATCGTCCAGCAGGGGCTTGGATGCCCACTTCTTGCTCCGGCTGACCTGCATGACAGTCTCCTTGACGGTGCCGACCAGTGCCTTGTCCTTGCAGCGTTTCGACCACAGGATCTGCTTTTCCACCACAGATACATAGACCACATGGAGGTGGTAGTGGTAAACTTCGCGGCCTAGTGCTTCGGTCATGGCACGGTTGATCTCATCGGCGTGCATGACTGCCGAGAGGATATACTGCTCACCACCCACGATCTGAACAGCAGCTTTGTAGGCATCTTCATATCGTAATGCCGGACAGCATCCCGGCCATCGTGGACAAGGACTTGTTTGAAGAAGTGCAGCAAAAAATCAAGAAGAACAGCCGCGCTCCTGCCCGTCACAAGGCCGAGGATGATTACTTGCTCACCACCAAGCTGTTCTGCGGAATGTGCGGCGCGATGATGTTCGGCGAGTGCGGTACGGGTAGAAACAAGGTCATTCATCATTATTATAAGTGCGCCACCGCGAAGCGTTTCAAGACCTGCAAGAAAAAGACCGTCCGTAAAGAGTGGCTGGAAGATTTGGTCATAGCTGAAACCATGAAGCTGATTCAAGACGATGCCGTGATTGATGCCATCGTTGCAGAGGTCATGGAGTTGCAGGAACAGGAAAACACCACACTCCCTTTGCTGGAAAAGCAGATGCGCGAGGTGGAGAACGGCATTGAAAATATGCTGAACGCCATTCAAGCTGGTGTGCTGACCAATTCCACCAAGTCGCGTTTGGAAAAGCTGGAAGCCCAGCAGAAAGAACTTGAGGTTCGGATCGCCGAAGAAAAAATCGCTCGGCCACGGTTAAGCGAAAATCAGGTTCGTTTCTGGCTGACCCGGTTCCGCAAACTCGACCCGAACGTGAAAAGCCACCGGGAGACGCTTATCAACACGTTCGTGAACGCCGTTTATCTTTATGATGAAAAAGTTTTGATTGCATTCAACTACAAAGACGGCACAAAAACCATCTCTTTCAATGAAATTGCCGCCAAAGATGCCTCAGAGGGCAATGGTTCGGATTTGGGTTGCTTCGCTCCACCAAGAACTCCGGTATCCAATGGGTACCGGAGTTTCTGTTTTACCTGCCTTGAAAAAGGGGCTGCAAGGGTGGATTCGAACAGCTGCGGCGCTGTCGCAGAAGACAGCGCAAAAACAGCCCAGTGGGCTGTTTTTAGCAGCGCGGCTCGCGCAATCCACACGCGCCCACCAAGGACTCCAGTATCCGAACCGGGTACTGGAGTTTCTGTTTTATCTGCCTTGAAAAGGGGCTGCAAGGGTGGATTCGAACAGCATCGACCCGCCGAATAGTCCGGCGGGGGAAAGCCCCTGTGCAACAGCGACGACCGCTGCCAGCGGCAGAAACAGGGAGGAGCTGTTGGGGCTGCGGCCAGCAGGATGCGCGTGCCGCCCAAGGCACGATGCAGCCGCTGGGAGCCGCGACCCGGGTTCCTTTTCTGCGCGGCTCGCGACATCTGCCCGCACACATATTGCATCTGTCCCTGACCTGTGATACCATACAGGTAACTGAAACAACACAGACGGAGGACTTTTTCTATGATCTACGATACCCTGAACAACCTGCCCAACTATCTGGGCGTAAGCGACAATCTGGACACCGTGATCGAGTACATCATGGCGCGGGATATCACCACCCTGCCTGCCGGGCGCACCCGCATCGATGGGGACAAGGCGGTGGTCACCGTGAGCACCGTCACGCCCCAGACCTCCGACAAGGCACTGTTCCAGCGGCACGACAATCACATTACGCTGGAGACTGACTTGGACGGCAGTGAGCTGTTTGAGGTAAGCCTTGCGGAGCTGACGCCCACCAAGCCAACCGATGAAGCCGCCGACACCACCGTAGGCACTGCCGGTACCAGCATTGCCGGAATGCTGTGCGAGGGACGCTTTGCCTTGTATCTGGCAGGGGAACCGTATAAATCCGGCCTGAAGGCGCAGGGCTGCGGAAAGCTGAAAAAAGCCGTGTTCAGCATTGAGCTGGACCCGGACGAGGAAGAAACGGAAGAATAACTGAAAGGAGACTTTCTGTATGGGATTTTTTGCTGTACTGGCTGCAAGTCTGTTTGCCGTATTTATTTTTACTGTATTCGGCGGCTATTCGCTGCTGCTCTGGTGTCAGCAGTCCCTGTGGATGGTCGTTCCTCCCGCGCTGGTGCTGGCCGTTCTGGTCTGGACATTTTTGAAAATGGACGATAAGATCACCGCCCTGCAAAAGCGGGTGGACGAGCTGGAAGCCGCACAAAAAAGCACGGAGAAGCTTGAAAAATAATACAGCGCCGCCCTTCGTAGAGAAACCTCTCTGCAAAGGACGGCGCTGCTTTTTTTGTGAACGCTTTCACGTTGGCCTGCCGGTGGTTACAGATTTAACAGAACATTCACCCGGAAGATCTGCTCCTCGGTCTCCAGATGCAGATTGCCGTTATATTTGTGCACTACCGTCTCGGCAGATACCAGCCCGATGCCGGTGCCCTCGTGCTTGGTGGAGCGCAGGATGCCCTGCTGTTTTTTCAGCATGCCGTCGTAACGGTTCTCCACCACAAGCCCCAGCATGGCGGGACTGAGCATCTGCGCCATCACCTGCACCCGGCGCTGCTCCGGCGGCAGCTTCTGGCTGGCGTGCAGGGCGTTTTCCAGCAGATTGCCCAGAATGGTGCACAGGTCGGCCTCCGGCATGGGAAGCTGCCGAGGCAGTGCCAGCTTCCACTCCACAGGAACGCTCTGCTGCCCGGCTGCATGGTCGTAATATCCGGCCAGTGCATCCACGGCGGCGTTGGCGCACAGGCTGGGGCGGTGCTCGCTGAGCTCGCTTTCATACTGGTGCAGATAGCTTTTCAGCTCCTCCAGCTGCCCGGTCTCGGTCAGTCCGGCAATCACATGCAGATGCTGCCGGAAGTCGTGCCGCAGACGGCGGGTGTTGTCCAGATAGGTCTGTAACTCCATGTACCGGCGGGATTCCATGGCCAGCAGCTGGTTTTCCCGGTCCAGCCGGGCATTGCGGGTAAACTCCCGGGCAACGCGGTACATCTCGTATAGCAGCAGAAAGATGCCGAACAGCGAGATGGATACCGCCAGCACCGAGATGATCTTCAGCCGCCCGACCAGCACCACGGCGGGGTTCAGCGGCATACAGTATACCAGAAAAACGGCATAGAGGGCGGGCAGCGGCCACGCAGATTGCCAGAAGGCTTCACCGCTGTACTCCCGCAGCAGCCACCGGCTCCACTGCACGGCGGTGAACCAGAACAGCACGGTGAGCATCGCGGCAAGGCCCAGCCGCAGCAGCGCCGTGGAGGCAAGGCAGACGGTCTGTGGGTTGGAGATCTCGGTCTGGGCGTTGAGCAGCGTCGACAGCAGGGAACACACCGCCATCATCACGGCAGAGATGGAAAACAGAAACGCGGTCTGGCTTACGGTCACTTCCGGCGTTACCCGCCAGCGCAGCAGCCAGAAGGAGACCAGCACGATGGCGGGCAGGAGAGAATTGCTGTTCAGCCCGAACACGGCGCAGAGCGCGGCGCAGCCGATGCACAGCAGGGTGATGCATCCGGCAGCGATGCAGGCGGTGCGCCTGGGGGTGCGCAGCTTTTCCCATAGGGATGCCAGACACAGAAACGCGCTGGGATACAGCAGCGCAAAATCCAGAAAATAACGGCCGAACAGAGCAAGATCCATGGCGGCTGCTCCTTTCCTCAGTGCAGCTCCTGCCGCATGTGGCGGAACTGGTATTGTGTAAAGTGGGCAAGCAGAGTGCATTTATCCTTCTGCCGTACCGGCAGGCGGGTGCCGTCCAAGATCTCGATGCAGTCCTCCCCGAACCGCAGCACCTTGTCCATGTTGATGATAACGCCTCGGTTGCAGCTCATAAAGTTTTCCCGTGCGGTAAGCTTTTCTTCGATCTGCGCAAAGCTGCACATGGCGCGGTACTCACCATCCTCGGTGGTGATAAGGACGTAGTGGTTCCGGGCAATGGCATACAGCACCTTGCGCAGCGGCAGCTGAATGCTTTGGCGGGCAATGCGAATCTCCAGTTCCGGCTCCTTACAACGCAGCGCCCGCCGCAGCTCGGCGGCAAGGTGCACGAATTTTTCCTCCTGATAGGGTTTGAGCAGGTAATCGAAGGGGTGCACCGGAAAGGCATCCCATACATATTCCGGCGAGGAGGTCACGAATACGATCAGCACCTCCGGGTCGGCCTGCCGCAGTCGGCGGGCGGTCTCGATGCCGTTGGTGCCCGCCATGCAGATATCCAGAAACACCACGGCGTATAAGCCGGGCTCTGCTGCGGCACGGAGAAAATCATCCCCGCAGGCAAACCATGTGCACTCGGCTTCGGGCAGCTGCTGTTGCAGCAACTCCTCCAGCCGCTGGGCGTCCGGGGTCTGATCCTCTACGATGGCGATTGGCAGTGCCATCCATACACCCTCTTTCTCCATTCATTGTTCCTTTATTATAGCATACTGCGGCGGGAAGGGCATCTGCTTTTTTGCACAAAACGCTCCATTTTGCGCGCCGAGCGCCGCCCTGCGCATCTGCAGCGGGCGACTGCCAAAAAGTTTTGGTTGACAGACGGGGCGAATCATGTTATTCTTTTGTTGATTTTGAGAGACGCCGCCTTGCAGAGTCTTTTCAAAGCAATTTACTCGGGACCGCCCAAACGGGGCTAAGGCCATACGGACAGCCGGGTCCACTGCCGACCGGCGGCGCAAGCTGCCATTATTGATTGAGTTGAAAGCTCAAATTTTATAAGTTGGTTCCTTTACAGCCATGAAATTGCGCAGAACGTGCGCAGACTTGTGAAACGGTCAATAAGAGTAGTAAAAGTGTAATTGCTATATAGACTCTCGTCATCCCGTCTTTTTGAACCATGCGGAGGTTTTCCCCAGTGTCACCGGGGGCTTTGTCTGCATGTTCAGAACGTTTTTTCAAGCGCAGGTCTGCACCAGTGTGGTGGGCCTGCGCTTTTTTGCTGCGCCGGAACCAGGGACGGAGGAGAAAAGATGAGTGAGAACCGTACACGGTTCCGGCTGGATCAGCGCCGCGCACCCATTTATGAGGCGCTGGAGCAGTTCCGGCAGATGCGTGTGGTACCTTTTGATGTGCCCGGCCACAAGCGTGGCCGCGGCAACCCGGAACTGACGGCCTTTCTGGGCCAGCAGTGCGTGGGTGTGGACGTGAACAGCATGAAGCCGTTGGATAATCTCTGCCACCCGGTATCGGTCATCCGGGAGGCTGAGGAGCTGGCCGCTGATGCCTTTGGCGCGGCCCACGCCTTTTTAATGGTGGGCGGCACCACCAGCTCTGTGCAGAGCATGGTGCTGACGGCCTGCAAGCGGGGCGATGAGATCATCCTGCCCCGCAACGTGCACCGCAGTGTGCTGAACGCGCTGGTGCTCTGCGGCGCGGTCCCGGTCTATGTAAATCCCGAGGTGGACAAGCGGCTGGGCATCTCGCTGGGCATGAAACGGGAGCAGGTGGCCAAGGCCATCAAGGAGCACCCCAACGCCGTGGCCGTTCTGGTGAACAACCCCACCTACTACGGCATCTGTTCCGACCTGCGCGCCATCGTGAAGATGGCCCACGAGGCCGGGATGCTCTGCCTGGCCGACGAGGCCCACGGCACCCACTTCTACTTTGGCAACGGCCTGCCCGTTTCCGCTATGGCAGCGGGGGCCGATATGGCCTCGGTCTCCATGCACAAGAGCGGCGGCAGCCTGACCCAGAGCAGCCTGCTGCTCATCGGGCCCAATGTGCATCAGGGCTATGTGCGGCAGATCATCAACCTGACCCAGACCACCTCCGGCAGCTACCTGCTCATGTCCAGTCTGGACATCTCCCGCCGCAACCTTGCCCTGCGGGGGCGGCAGGTGTTCCATCAGGTGGCGGATATGGCCGAGTACGCCCGGGAGGAGATTAACGCCGTGGGCGGCTACTATGCCTTTGGTAAGGAGCTGTGCAACGGCAACTCTGTCTTTGACTTTGACACCACCAAGCTCAGCGTCCACACGCTGGACATCGGCCTTGCCGGCATCGAGGTCTACGACATCCTGCGGGATGAGTACGACATCCAGATCGAGTTCGGCGACATCGGCAACATCCTGGCCTACCTCTCCATCGGTGACCGCCCTCAGGAGATCGAGCGGCTGGTCAGCGCTCTGGCCGAGATCAAGCGCCGCTACCACACCGACGGCACCGGCCTGCTGAGCCAGGAATACATCGACCCCGTGGTGGCTGCCAGCCCGCAGGAGGCCTTCTATGCCCCCAAAAAGAGCCTGCCCCTGCGGGAGACCGAGGGTATGGTCTGCAGCGAGTTCGTCATGTGCTACCCGCCGGGCATCCCCATTCTGGCCCCCGGCGAGCGCATCACCAAGGAGATCCTGAACTATATCGAGTACGCCAAGGCCAAGGGCTGCAGCATGACCGGCCCTGAGGACCCTGATATTTTGCACCTGAACGTTCTGGCATAAGGAGGGAAAGCAGATGGAGTTTTGGTTTTCGGAATTTCACACCCCCGATGTGAAGCACAGCATCCGGGTGAACAAGCAGCTCTACTCCAAGCAGAGCGATTATCAGCGCATTGATATTTTTGAAACGCCCGAGTTTGGCCGGGTGCTCACACTGGACGGCAATGTGATGCTGACCGAGCGGGACGAGTTCATCTACGATGAAATGATCGTCCACGTGCCCATGGCCGTGCACCGGGAGGCAAAGGATATCCTTGTCATCGGCGCGGGCGACGGCGGCGTGGTGCGGGAGCTGACCCGCTACGACCGGGTGGAGCGCATCGACCTGGTGGAGATGGACCCCCAGGTGGTGGAGGCCTGCCGCGCCTACCTGCCCGGCAACGCCTGCCGGATGGACGACCGCCGGGTTCATATCTATTTTGAGAACGCCCTCAAGTTCATCCGCCAGTGCGAGGAGGAATACGACCTCATCATCGTGGACTCCTCCGATCCCTTCGGCCCCAGCGAGGGTCTGTTCACCCGTGAGTTCTACGGCAGCTGCTTCAACGCCCTGAAAGAGGACGGCATCATGGTCAATCAGCAGGGCAGCCCCTTCTACGCCGAGGATGCCAACGCCATGCAGCGCAGCCACAAACGCATTGCTTCCACCTTCCCCATCAGCCGGGTGTATCAGGCCCACATCCCCACCTTTGCAGCGGGCTACTGGCTGTTCGGCTTTGCCAGCAAGAAGTACCACCCCATCGATGATCTGGATGCAACCGCCTGGAAGGCCCTGAACATGCGCACCCGGTACTACACCACCAAACTGCATATCGGAGCATTCTACCTGCCGGCTTTTCTGGAGGAGATGCTGCGGGAAGTGGAGGAACACTGATGCTTTACCCCAACGTTGAAACCTTTATCGGCTGCGACAGCAGCTACCGTGCCGCCAGCATCGTGCTGTACGGTGCCCCCTACGATTCCACCACCAGCTACCGCCCGGGGGCCCGGTTCGGCCCGGCAGCCATCCGGCACGAGAGCTACGGTCTGGAGACTTACAGCCCCTACCAGAACGCCGACCTGACCGATTTTGACATCTTCGACAGCGGCGATCTGGAGCTCTGCTTCGGCTCCAGCGAGAGCGCACTGGCCGACATCCAGAGCCGCGCGGCAGAGATCCTGCACGACGGCAAGTTCCCGCTCCTGCTGGGCGGCGAGCATCTGGTCACGCTGGGTGCCGTGCGGGCCATGGTGGAAAAGTATCCCGACCTCCACATCGTCCACTTTGATGCCCACGCCGACCTGCGGGACGACTATCTGGGCGCAAAACTCAGCCACGCCTGTGTCCTGCGCCGCTGCCATGACCTCATCGGCGACGGGCGCATCCACCAGTTCTGCATCCGCAGCGGTGACCGCACCGAATTTGAGTTCGCGGCTGCCCACACTGAGATGCACAAGTTCGATTTCACGGGCCTTGCCCAGCTCACTGAGCAGCTCTGTGCCAGCAAGGTGCCCGTTTACCTGACCATCGACCTCGACTGCCTGGACCCCTCCTGCTTCCCCGGCACCGGCACCCCGGAGGCCGGCGGCGTGAGCTTTTTGCAGCTGCTGGAGGCCATCCGCACTGTGACCAAGGCCAACATCGTGGGTGCGGACCTCAACGAACTGGCCCCCACGCTGGACACCACCGGCGTTTCCACGGCCACGGCCTGCAAGGTCCTGCGGGAGCTGCTGATCGCACTGGACAAGGGCTGGCCGGGCTTTCAGGTATAAGGACAGACCGTAAAAAGACAACTTTACAGATAAAGGAGTAACCGATATGAGCAAAGTTCTGATCATCGGCTGCGGCGGCGTGGCCTCCGTTGCCATCCACAAGTGCTGCCAGGTCCCCGAGGTGTTCACCGAGATCTGCATCGCCAGCCGCACCAAGGCAAAGTGCGACAAGCTGGCCGCCGAGCTGGCTCCCAAAACCACCACCAAGATCACCACCGCACAGGTGGATGCCGACCATGTGGATGAGGTCATCGCCCTCATCAAGAGCTACCAGCCCGATCTGGTGATGAATATCGCCCTGCCTTATCAGGATCTGACCATTATGGATGCCTGCCTGGCCTGCGGCGTGAACTACATGGACACCGCCAACTACGAGCCTGAGAACACCGACGACCCGGAGTGGCGCGCCATTTACGAGAAGCGCTGCAAGGAGGCCGGTTTCTCCGCCTACTTTGATTACAGCTGGCAGTGGGCCTACGCCAAGAAGTTTGAGGAGGCCGGCCTGACCGCCCTGCTGGGCAGCGGCTTTGACCCGGGCGTGACCCAGGCTTACTGCGCTTACGCCAAGAAGCACGAGTTCGACACCATCGACACCATCGACATTCTGGACTGCAACGGCGGCGACCACGGCTATGCCTTTGCCACCAACTTCAACCCTGAGATCAACCTGCGCGAGGTTTCTGCCCCCGGCAGCTACTGGGAGAACGGCCACTGGGTGGAGATCCCGGCCATGAGCATCAAGCGGGAGTACAACTTTGATCAGGTGGGCCAGAAGGATATGTACCTGCTCCACCACGAGGAGATCGAGTCTCTGGCCAAGAACATCCCGGAGGCAAAGCGCATCCGCTTCTTTATGACCTTCGGCCAGAGCTACCTCGACCACATGCGCTGTCTGGAGGACGTGGGCATGCTGTCCACCACCCCGGTCAACTTCAACGGTCAGGAGATCGTGCCCATCCAGTTCCTCAAGGCCCTGCTGCCCGACCCCGCCAGCCTTGGCCCCCGTACCAAGGGCAAGACCAACATCGGCTGCATCTTCACCGGCAAGAAGGACGGCAAGGAAAAGACCTACTACATCTACAATGTCTGCGACCATCAGGAGTGCTACAAGGAGGTCGGCTCTCAGGCCATCAGCTACACCACCGGTGTGCCTGCCATGTGCGGCGCGCTGATGCTGCTGACCGGCAAGTGGACCACCAAGGGCGTGCACACTGTGGAAGAGTTTGATCCGGACCCGTATCTGGACGCTCTGGACAAGTACGGCCTGCCCCGCTCCGAGAGCCACGCCCCGGCTCTGGTGGACTGATGCGGCTGGCCGACACCCGCCCGCCCTTTGCGGGGCTGGCGAACCTCTCTGAGGCTGCACTGGCTACCCTGCCCACCCCCTGCTACCTGCTGGATGAAGCCCGGCTGCGCCACAACGGCGAGATCCTGCTGGGCGTGCAGCAGCGGACAGGCTGCAAGATCCTGCTGGCCCAGAAGGCCTTTTCCAACTACGACCTCTACCCGGTGCTGGCCCCCTATCTGGCGGGCACCGAGGCCAGCGGCCTGTACGAGAGCCGCCTGGGCAGGGAGGAGCTGCCGGAGAAGGAGAACCATGTGTTCTGCGCCGCCTACCGGGCCGACCAGTTCGAGGAGCTGCTGCAATACGCTGACCACATCGTGTTCAACTCGCCCCACCAGCTGGCAAAGTTCGGCCCGGCCGCAAAGGCGGCGGGCAAGAGCGTGGGCCTGCGGGTGAACCCCGAGTACTCCACCCAGGAGGGGCACGAGATCTATGACCCCTGCGCCCCGGGCAGCCGTCTGGGCACCACCCGTGCCCAGTGGGATGCCGCTGCGGCGCAGCACCCTGACCTGCCCGACCTGCTGGACGGCCTGCACTTCCACACCCTGTGCGAGCAGGATTCCGACGCGCTGGCGGCCACCCTGCCCGCGCTGGAAGCGAAATTCGGTGACCTGCTGCCCCGGATGAAGTGGCTCAACTTTGGCGGCGGGCACCACATCACCCGCCCGGATTACGACATTGCCACGCTGGAAAAGTGCATCACCGGGACGCAGGAAAAGTACGGCGTGCAGGTGTATCTGGAACCGGGCGAGGCCTGGGCGCTGAACGCAGGCTACCTTGTCACCACGGTGCTGGACACCCTGCAGAATGGTCAGACACATCTTGCCATTCTGGATATGTCCGCAGCCTGCCACACGCCGGATGTCATCGAGATGCCCTACCGCCCGCCCCTGCTGGACGCGGGCGAGCCGGGGGAAAAGCCCTGCACCTTCCGGCTGGGCGGCCCCACCTGCCTTGCCGGGGACGTGGTGGGCGATTACAGCTTTGCCGCCCCCCTCACCGAGGGTGACCGGCTCATCTTCGGTGACATGGCCATCTATTCCACCTGCAAGAACAACACCTTCAACGGGATGCCCCTGCCGGATATCTGGGTGCTGCATGAAAACGGCACCACCCAGCCGCTGGCCCGCTTCGGCTACCACGATTTCAAATACCGTCTGGGTTCTCCCCGCTGAGCCGCCCGGATACACAAACACCCCTCTGCGCTCCTTTCGGAATGCAGAGGGGTGTTTGCTTATGAAACGGAGAACTCAGATCTCATACCACTTGATCTCGTTGGCTTCCAGATGCAGGTCGAAATGGTTTCCATCGGTGGTGTAGACCGTGGTGTCCTGCGGCTCGTAGGTGTTGTTCACCACGCAGTACTTGCCATTTTTTACGTAGGCGTGCACTTCCACATTGTAGTTGGAGCTGAACCAGGTGTGCAGCTCCTCCTCGCTGTGGGCGCTCCACAGGATGGCACGGTACAGGGTGCGGCTGTTGGCAAAGCTGTAAGGCACGCCGCTGATGTAGACCGCGCGGCCCTTACCAAAGTCGTGTGCCGCCATCTGCACTTCCCGGTTCCGCTGCACCAGCACCTCGGTACCCTCGAGGGCGTAGATGTTCTTCTTGCCCTCGCCAAAGTCGATGGGCTGGTCGGCATCCTGCAGAATGAAGTGGTCCGGGTGCTCGTCCCAATTGTACTTATCGTAGTTGAGGGTGAAGCCGTTTTCCTCTTCCACGCCCAGCACGCTGGCCAGCTGGAGGATGTGGCCCTGATAGGCATGACCGGAGGGCTCACCCACGCCGATGAGGCCGCCGCCGTTCCAGACGAACTTCCGGATCGCGGAGGAGATCTCCGGGTCCTCCCACCAGATGCCGCCGGTGTGGGCGGTGTCGGCATCGCCCACATTGATGATGACATCCAGCTCATCCAGCAGGGCGGGGTCCTTCTTGATGTCCTCAAAGCTGATGAACTTCACGTCAAAGGGCGCGCCGGACAGCATTTCGATGACTCCGGAGTAGCTGTAATTCTGCTTGTAGTAGAGGGCGTGGTGCACCATGTGGCAGCCCCAGGCCCGCATCTTGCCCCAGCAGTTCAGCACGGCCACTCGCTTGACGCAGTAGGGCGTGGTGCCCTTGATGTTCTCATACAGCTCACGGAACTCGCTGCAGACGCTCTCCACATAGTCCACGAAGTCCGGGAACTGCAGCGCCAGCTTCAGGTAGCCGCCGTAGCCGATGCGGTCAATGGGCTTGCGCAGGATGGCGCGGCGGGCCGTGACCCAGTTTTCCTTGGCCTCCCGCACCGGGTCGCCGCCCTCGTGGAAGGTGTCCGGGAAGAAGTAGGGCAAAAAGCGGCCCTCCGTGTACTTTACGCCCTCGATGTCCGAGATCAGGCGCAGGGTGGAGCCGTTGCCCACGCTGCCCACCACGGCATCCAGGCCGATGGTCTTGAACTCCGGCATAAAGGGCTCGGTGCCGATCCAGTGGTCCCCCAGGAACATCATGGCCTCACATCCACACTCGTGGGTGATGTCCACCATCTCTTTGGCCAGCTTTGCCACCTCCCGGCGCTGGAAGGCCTGGAAATCCCGGAATTCCCTGCTGGGCACCCGGTACTGGTTGTTGTAGTAGCCCTGATCGATGATGTACTCCGGGCGGAACTTGTAGCCCACTTCCTGCTCAAACTGGTTGAGGATATAAGGGCTGACCGAAGCAGAGTATCCATACCAGTCCACGAACTTCTCCCGCTTCAGCTCGTCGAAGATCAGGGTGAACTGGTGGAAGAAGGTGGTGTAACGGATGACATTCACATAGGGGTGGTCTGCAATGAATTTCCGCAGGCGCTCCATGGAATACTTGTGGGTCTTGGGCTGACGGACATCAAAGGTGATCTGATGCTCGAAGTTGGTCCAGCCGTTGGTGGTGGCGTTGTACATGTGCACCGGGTCCCAGATCAGGTAGGCCAGAAAGCTGACCGTATACTCATGGAACGGCACGGCCTGCACCGTCACACTGCCGTCGGCGTAGCTCCACAGCTCCGGGGGCACCGGCTGGCCTGTGGTGCGGTCCATGACCTCCCACCAACGGGTGATATCGTCGTTGGTGTTCACCTGCATCAGCTCCGGGCTGATGCCCTTCATCAGCGGAATGGTCACGGTGTCACCGGGGGCGGTGTAGAAGCCGGTCATAATGTAGCACTGCTGCACCTCGTCCGGGTTCGCCTTGGCCCACGCGTTGTCCTTGCGGGTGGTGTAATAGGTGGAGTAGATCTTTGCGTCGGCATCCTTCAGCTCCTGCGGAAAGTCGGTGCCGTCGCAGTCACGGATGGCATCCGCGCCCCACTTTTTCAGGATCTGCAGCGTTTCGGGCACCACGTCCAGATCGGTCGGGATCGTTACGCGCCCGGTCATTCTATTTTCTTCCATGGGAATTCTCCTTTACCTCTCTTCTCCTCAATCCTGATAGGGGGCGTTATAGAGTGCCAGCACAGCCAGCAGCAGCGCCACCCCCAAAAGCATGATGCCAAGACCAGCCAGCTGCCCGGTCATTTTCCAGCCTGCTGTCACCAGCGCGATGGACAGCACAAACAGCACCAGCATCAGCACCATGCGCAGGGCGGGATGATTTTTCCAGAATGCTTTCATCGTTTGTCACCTTACCCTTTCAGACCGCCCACGGTCATGCCCTGTGTCAGCTGCTTCTGCACGCAGATGTACAGGATCAGGGTGGGCAGCATCACCAGCACCAGACCGGCATACATGGTGCCGTACTGGGCCGCGCTCTGCTGGGCCTGCATCAGATTCAAAAGGCCCACCGGCAGGGTGCGGGGCGCACTGGTGGAGCTCATCAGCGTCATGGAAATAATGTACTCATTCCAGAAGGACAGGAAGTTGAACAGGATGATGGTGATGATGGAGGGCTTTGCCATGGGGAAGATGATGCGGGTCATGGTGGAGAAGTAGCTTGCACCGTCGATGTAGGCAGCCTCCTCAAAATCATGGGGCAGGGTGGCAAAATAGCCCGAAAGCAGATAGATGGTAAAGGGCAGGGCCGTGGCTGCATACACCACCGCCAGCACCACCAGATTGTTCAGCAGGAAGCTGTTGCCAAAGTGGCTCTTCAGCCAGACATCGCCGTCCCGCAGCATCAGGAAGATGGGCACCACGATGTAGTTGACATTGATGAACAGGCCCGCCATAAACAGGGTGTTCAGCAGTTTGCGGCCCTTGAACCGGAAGCGGGACAGGCAGTAGGCGGCAGGCAGCGCAATGACCAGCAGCAGTACCAGCGCCAATGCGGTCACGATGACAGAGTTGAGCATATACTCGCCCATCTTGGCTCCGTTCCACGCATTGACAAAGTTCTGCCAGTAGAACCCGGCAGGCAGCGCCCACGGGTTGCCGTAGAACTCCGCGTTCTGCTTGATGGAGGCCATGAATACCCATGCCACCGGCACGATGATGATCACCGCCAGCAGGACCAGCACAAAATAGATAAAGAACTTGTAGAGACCTTCCGCCGAGCGGGAAGATCTTTCGGTGGTATTCTGCATCTTCTTCCCTCCTTAGAATTCCAGCGGATCGCGGTCGGTGGCCTTGTTGACACAGGCGGACAGTGCAAACGAGAACAGGAAAATGACCACGCCGATGGCCATGCTGTAGCCATACAGGCCCGCGTCCTTCTGGCTGTACATATAGCTCAGCGCCACATCCGAAGCACCGTTGGGCCCACCGCTGGTCATGGCCTTGACAAAGAGGAAGGCCATGTTGATGGTGGAGATGATGAAGAAGGTCAGGGTGGTGCGGATGTTGGTCCAGATGAGGGGAATGGTGATCTGGAAGAACTGGGTCAGGCGGCCCGCACCGTCCAGATTGGCGCTCTCGTACAGGCTGGCGGGCACCGAGGACATGGAAGCCATATACATGACCATGTAATAGCCCACGGCCTGCCAGACCATGGCGAGGATGATGGAGGGGATGACCAGCTTTTCCCCTTTCCAGAGGATGGGGTCTGTCATATCCCGGAACAGGCCGATGATGCTGTTCAGCATACCGTTTTCCGGCTTATAGATGGCCGAGAAGATGCCGGAGATGACGACCACCGACAGGATGTTGGGGATGTAGAAGATGA
>OIWK01000372.1_pt1 | contig 48334 bp, 43 predicted proteins | sample 1587401 | NCBI WGS metagenome assembly OIWK01 (sample SAMEA3888911, study PRJEB22519) | human gut metagenome | biome: human gut; feature: human-associated habitat; material: faeces | place: Denmark | collected 2009 | reverse complement strand
GGATAGAGGGCGTAGCGTTGCGCCCAGCTGTAGTAACTCTTTCGATGAGCGCTCGCCGCGGCTCCGGCTGTGCCTGATGCGAGAAAGAGTGAACAGCGAAATTTATTAAAAATACGAATATCATTATTTGGTATTTATAATAAATATAACGTGGTTTTAGTATTATTTTGCCGAAAGGAGAATTTATGAAAAAGATACTAGCAGTGCTGGCATTCGTCTTTGCCTGTCTCTGGGGCACGGCGTTTGCGGCGGATTTCTCGCATCTCGTCATCTTGCACACGAATGACACGCATGGCTATGACCAGCGTGCCGACGGCGTCAACGGCATGGCGACGGTCGCGGCGCTCAAAGAAGACTACGAAGCCAAGGGCTACAAGGTCCTGCTCGTCGACGCCGGCGATGCGATCCAGGACAACAATCTCGTCAATTTCAGCAAGGGCAAGACGGCCATTGACTTCATGAATGCCGTGGGCTACGATGCCATGACGCTGGGCAATCATGAGTTCGACTACGGCTCGGATGTGACCATGGAGCGCATCAAGCAGGCGAAGTTCCCGATCGTGTCGGCCAACATCATCGTCGACGCGACGGGCAAGCCGTTCACGGGCAAGACGCACGCCATCATCCGCAAGGGTGATCTCAAGATCGGCGTCTTCGGCCTGACGACGCCGTCGACCATCACGACGTCGAACCCGAAGAGCACGCGCGGCCTGACCTTCCTCTCGAAAGAAGAAATGTACGCAGCAGCCCAGAAGGAAGTCGCGGCGCTCAAGGCCGCGCACTGTGACCTCATCGTCGCTATCGGCCATCTCGGCAGCGAGCCGGATGCCGTCGGCGACCGCTCAAACGACGTCCTCGCGAACGTCAAGGGCATCGACGTCTTCATCGACGGCCACGATCACACGGTCAAGAATCTCTACATTGACGGCAGTCTGCTGACCGAGACGGGTTCGCACCTCGCGAACATCGGCGTTGTCCGCTATGAAGATGGCAAGTGGCAGGAAGATCTCCATGCCTACGGCCAGTTCAACAAAGAGGATGCCAAGGTCAAGGCAATCGTCGATAAGGCGCAGGCCGCCATCGACAAGAGACTCGCGACAAAAGTCGGCATGACGCCGTTTGAGCTCAACGGCAGTCGCGACCCGGGCGTGCGCACGGAGGAGACGAACCTCGGCGACTTCCTCGCCGATGCTTACCTCTGGCAGGTCCGTCAGGCTGCGGTGCTCGACCGCGTCACGATTGACGGCGCCCTGATGAACGGCGGCAGCATCCGCGCGGGCATCAAGGCCGGCACAATCACGGAGGCCGACCTGCTGCGCGTCCTGCCGTACCACAACTACCTGCAGTACGTCACCATGAAGGGCTCGACGCTGCTCGAGATCCTCGAGGCGGCGACGTGCACGACGCCGACAGCGCTCGGCGCTTTCCCGCAGGTTGCAGGAATCGTCTACACGGTCGACACGAAAACGCCGTTCGCAAAAGGCGAGCTTTACCCGCATTCCGTCTATTACCGTCCGGCAGCCCCCGGCTCGCGCGTCACGATCACGAGCGTCGGCGGCAAGCCGTTCGACCCGGAGGCGACCTACAACATCGCCGTCCCCGACTTCCTGACCTCCGGCGGCGACTCCTACTACTCCATGCAGGACCCCGCTAAAGTCACCATCCACGATGTCGACTACCTCGACACCGACGCCGTCCGCAACTACCTCAAAGAACTCGGCGGCACAGTCAGCACCGACTACAAGGCACCGCAGGGCCGCATCACGATCGTGCAATGATGATGCATGAAAAAAGCTCCATCAGCGTTACTGATGGAGCTTTTGTGCTGTCTTGGGCAATCAGAATGCCGGGACGACAGCGCCTTTATACTTGTTGTTGATGAAATCCTTGATTTCCTGGCTGTGCAGGACTTTCATGAGAGCCTGGATCTCGGGGCGGTTCTCATCGCCCTGGCGTACGGCGACAATGTTGACGTACGGGCTCGTGCTGTCCTCGATGAAGAGCGAATCCTTCGTCGGGTCGAGCTGGACCTGCATGGCGAAGTTGGAGTTGATGATGGCGGCATCGACATCATCGAGCGTGCGCGGAACCTGTGCGGCTTCGACTTCCTGGAACTTGAAGTTCTTCGGGTTCTCCGCGATGTCCTGCAGCGTTGCTTTCTCCTTGACGCCGTCCTTGAGCTTCAGCAGACCAGCTTTCTCGAGAAGGAGCAGGGCGCGGCCGCCGTTGGTCGGATCGTTCGGGATGGAGATTGTAGCGCCGTCTTTGAGGTCCTTGAGGTCTTTGACCTTCTTGGAGTAGATGCCCATCGGTTCGATGTGGACGCCGCCGGCGCTGACGAGCTTGACTTCCTTGTGCTCTTCCATGAAGTTCTGGAGGTACGGGTCATGCTGGTAGAAGTTGGCATCGAGTTCCTTGTCGTTGAGGGCGAGGTTCGGCTGGACGTAGTCGTTGAATTCGACGATGTCGAGTTTGATGCCTTCTTTCTCGAGCAGCGGCTTGGCTGCCTCGAGGATTTCGGCGTGCGGCACAGCCGTAGCACCTACCTTGAGCGTCTTCGTGCCGCTCGTCTGAGCTGCGCTCGACGAGGACGAAGAAGAGGACTGGCTGCCGCCGCAGCCGGCGAAAGCCAGCGTTGCGACGACGAGCGTAGCGATGAGTGCGAGTACTTTTTTCATGTGGATTCCTCCCTTTTTGTTTATCTCTTGTCCAGACGTTTGGCGAGCGTGTTGCCGACGAACTGGACGAGTTGAACGAGTACGATGAGGATGACGACGGTGGCCAGCATGATTTCCGGGCGGAAGCGCTGGTAGCCGTAGCGGATGGCGAGGTCACCGAGGCCGCCGCCGCCGACGGCACCGGCCATGGCCGACTCGCCGACGAGGCTGATGATGACGGTCGTGAGCTGTGCGACAATCGAGGACATCGATTCCGGAAGCAGGACCTTCCAGATGATCTGGGCCGGCGTTGCGCCCATCGACTGCGCAGCCTCGACGAGGCCGAACGGCACTTCCTTGAGGCTCGTCTCAACCTGGCGCCCGATGAACGGGATTGCAGCGATGACGAGCGGTACCATGGCAGCCGTCGTGCCGATGGCCGAGCCGACGAGCAGGCGTGTGAACGGGATGATGGCGACGAGCAGGATGATGAACGGGATGGAGCGCACGGCATTGACGATGGCGCCGACGATGCGGTTGACGGCCAGTGACTCGAGAATCTGTCCCTTGCTCGTCGTGTGAAGCAGCACGCCGAGAGGCACGCCGATGATGGTGGCGATGACCATCGAGACGACGACCATGTAGACCGTCTCGCCGAGGGCCTTAGTCAGAAGTGGAATCATGTCTGCGGACATAGCCGATCACCTCCTCTTTGAGATCTTGCTGGCGCAGGTACTGGAGAGCTTCCTGGATCTTTGCCTCCGGGCCCGTGATGCCGATGATCATGCGCCCAAAAGGCGTCGACTTGATCTGGTCGAGGTTGCCGAAGAGCATCGTGACCTCGATTTCCGGGAACTTGCGGATCATGCCGGCCAGCACGGGGTCGTCGGCCGATTCGCCGATGAACGTCAGGCGCAGCAAGAGATAGGCGCCGGGCAGCGGCGTCTTCGAGACTTCGCCGCCGCGGAACGCTGCGGGAAGCTCGTTCGAGAGCAGGACGCTGATGAAGTCCTTCGTGATGGGCTTCTGCGGGTTCGTGAAGACATCGAGGACGGTTCCCTGCTCGGCGATGACGCCGTTCTCGATGACGGCGACCTTGTCGCAGATGTCCTTGATGACCTGCATCTCGTGTGTGATGACGACGACCGTCAGCGAGAGCTTGCGGTTGATGTCCTGGATGAGCTCGAGAATCGAGCGCGTCGTCTGCGGGTCGAGGGCGCTTGTCGCCTCGTCGCAGAGCAGGACTTTCGGCTCGCTCGCGAGTGCGCGGGCGATGCCGACGCGCTGCTTCTGGCCGCCAGAGAGCTGTGAGGGGTACTGGTGCGCCTTGTCGGCCAGGCCGACGAGCTCCAAGAGCGGCAGTACCTTTTTCTTGATCTCTGCTTCCGGCGTGTGCGAGAGGCGCAGCGGGAATGCGATGTTGTCGTAGACAGTAGCCGAGCTCAGCAGGTTGAAGTGCTGGAAGATCATGCCGATGTTCTTGCGCGCCTTGCGCAGCTCTTTCTCGCTCATGGCCGTCATGTCCTGGCCGTCGACGATGACCTTGCCGGCCGTCGGGCGCTCGAGCATGTTGATGCAGCGGATCAGCGTGGACTTGCCCGCGCCGCTGAGGCCGATGATACCGAAGATCTCGCCGCGCTCGATCGTCAGGTCGATACCCTTGAGCGCCTTGACGGGACCGGAGGGGCTGTCATACGTCTTCTCGATATGAGACAGCTGTATCATAGAATGAGTTACCTCCTAATCATATTAATCTTATATGCTTTGATAGTAGCATAGGAATGAAATGTTGTCAATACAATCTTACAGACTGCTACGAGTCCTGACTATGCTATTGTCCATTATAGCATCAAAGGGGGTTATCTCATAGGAGGACAAAGGCGAAATCGAAAAATTTTATCGGCCGTCTTGTAATTGAGAAATATTTTCGATATAATACAGGCAGAGCAACGATGATAATGATTTTCAACAAGAGGTGATGCATTTTGGGACGAGAGGGTTTCGAACAGCTCATGGGCTTCCACGCCGCGCCGTTGCTCGTCGGGCTGCGGCCCGCGAGTCTGCTCTCCTTCCGCAGGGACCGCTTTGATGATTTCGAAGGGCTGCTGGCCTCGTACAAGGCGTGTTTTTCCTGCAAGGGAATCGAAGTCTTCCGCGTAGCGGAGGGAGAGGCGTACACGCTGCTGCTGTTCTACCGGGCAGCATGCCTTCGCCGCCATCTGGAGCAGGCGGAGGTACGGGATTTGCTGCAGGCGTACGGCTATCCGTGTGACGAAGGGCTCGATGTATGCCTCGCGCATCTGTGCCTGCGCATGCAGCTCCAGAAATCCTTCCCGCATGAGATCGGCCTGTTCCTTGGCTATCCTGTCGAGGATGTTGTCGGTTTTATCACGCACAAAGGGCAGGATTTCTGCTATAGTGGGTATTGGAAGGTATACGCGAACGAAAGAGAGACGCGGGCGCTGTTCGACCGCTATGCGCACTGCACGGAGGACTTCTGCTCGCGCCTCGAGCAGGGCTGTTCGTTCCCGGATCTCGTCAAAGCCGTTTGAGTCAGAAGAAGCAGATATACTTTTTATAGAAAGAAAGGTGATTCTCAATGAGCAAGATCGCAATCATTTACTGGACCGGCACGGGCAATACGCTGGAGATGGCCAGGGCCATCGAGAAGGGGGCCAAGGAGGCCGGCGCCGATGTCGATGTATTCGAGGTAGAATCGTTTGGCGGCGTCGAGCGCCTCAAAGAATACGATGGCCTGATGTTCGGCTGCCCGGCCATGGGGGATGAAGTTCTCGAGGAAGGGGCGTTCGAGCCCTTCTTCGCAGAGGCCGAGAGCCATCTGCAGGGCGTGCCTGTCGCACTCTTCGGTTCCTACGGCTGGGGCGGCGGTGCCTGGATGGAGTCCTGGGCTGAGCGCACGCGCAATGCGGGCGCCAAGCTCATAGGCGACGGCCTTGCCATCGAGAACGCCCCTGATGACGACGGCATCGCCGCGTGCGAATCCCTCGGCAGAGAGTTTGCCGCATCTCTTTGATGTGGATTTGTGCTCCATGTGATACAATAGGCGAGAAGGCATCACACAATTGACTGCGATTGTGATCACAGAGGAGGGCATATCATGATTTTTTCTTCCATCCATGCAAAACAGCAGAGCGTCATGCTGCCGACGGCCGTCGAGAAGGCACTGGATTTCCTGAAGGCGCATGACTTCACGAAGATGGAGCCGGGCCGCTATGCAATCCAGGGCGATGACATCTACGCGCAGGTCTTCGACGCGGAGACGAAGCCGGCAGAGGAGCAGCGTCCCGAAGCCCATGAAAAGTACGCCGATGTCCAGTTCCTCGCCTCGGGCAGAGAGCGCCTTGGCTTCACGCCGGACACAGGCAGCTATGAGGTGGCGGAGCGCTTCGACGACCGCGACCTGATCTTCTACAAGAAGGTGGAGAACGAGTGCTTCATCGAAGCGCGCCCCGGATGCTTCAGCGTATTCTTCCCCGAGGACATCCATCGTCCCGCCTGCGCCTCCGGTCAGCCCATGACCGTGCGCAAGGTTGTCGTCAAGATCAGCGTGAAGTTGCTCTGAGGTTTGTATGACATAAAAAGGTGATTGACCACAGTTGGTCAATCACCTTTTTTGTAGCAGTGTTTTCAGTTGATTGTTCTCATGCTTCGGCTTCTTCGATGCTGACGGCGGCTTTATCGGCTGCGAAGACGTCTTTGCGCTGGCCGTTGAGCTTGTACTGGATGGTCAGGACGAGCAGGCCGGAGACGAGCATGGCGGCACCCATGATGAAGTAGCCGGCATCGAAGGAACCCGTATTGACTTTGACCCAGGCCATCATGTTCGGGCCGACCCAGCCGCCGAGGTTGCCGCAGGAGTTGATGAGGGCAACGGAGCCGGCGGCAGCAGGGCCGGTGAGGAACGTCGTCGGGATGGTCCACCAGACGCCCATGGCGGCGTGGATGCCGATAGCGGAGAGGCAGACGAGCGCGAGAGCGACGGGCAGGCTCTGAGCAAAAGGCGAGAGGCCGAGGCCGACAGCACCGACGAAGAGCGTGCAGGCGACGTGCCAGACCTTGTCGCCCGTCATCGTGGCCGTCTTGCTGATGATGAGCTGGATGAGCAGTGCGGCCGTCATCGGGATGGCGATGGCACCGCCGAGCAGCGAGGTCGAGAGGCCGGAGAGCTCTTTGAGGACGGTCGGCATCCAGAAGTAGAAGCCCCAGAAACCAACGACCCAGAGGAAGTAGATCAGGCAGAGCTTGAGGACTTTCGGGTCATGGAATGCTTCGAGAACCGTGTATTTCTTGCGGGACTGCATGGCAGCCTGCTCTTTGTTGAAGTTGTCCGTCAGGTATTTTTTCTCGGCGTCCGTGAGCCAGCTGACCTGGTCCGGGCGGTCCTTGACGCAGAAGAAGAAGAAGACAGCGAAGGCGAGGGCCGGGATGGCTTCGAGGATGAAGAGCTCCTGCCAGCCGTGCAGGCCGAAGAAGGAACTCTCGAGCAGCACGCCGGCAATCGGCGCGCCGATGATGTTCGAGAGCAGCAGCGACGTCAGCATGAGGCTCGTGGCGCGGGCGCGCTCACCGGCCGTGAACCAGCGCGGGAAGAGCACGGAGTAGATGACCGGGTAGAGGCTGGCCTCCGACGCGCCCAAGAGGAAGCGGCAGAGGAAGAACTGGAACTCGGTCGAGATGAACGCCATGAAGACGCAGACGAGGCCCCAGGTGAACATGATGCGCGCGATCCACTTCGTCGCGGAGAAGTGCGAGGCGACGAGCGAGCCCGGGATCTCGAAAATCAGGTAGCCGACGAAGAAGATGCCGGCACCCATGCCGAAGACTTCCGGCGTGATCCACGGCAGGTCTGCTGTCATCGTGAGCTTTGCGTAGGCGACATTGACGCGGTCGATGCAGGCGATGATCGAGACGAGGAAGACCGGCAGAATGATGCGCCAGTCGCGCGCTCGCTTGAGATGGGCAAGATCGACGTTTGCTGCTTGTTCCATGATGATACCTCCAAGATAAATGATAGATGAGATGAAAGCAGTCACAAGATTTCTCAGGGCTGTTCCGAGTGATGGACTAAAAATAAAAAATCCGTCCCTCTGAAAGGGACGGATTGATTTCCGCGTTACCACCCAAGTTCCGTGCCAAAGCACGACGCTCTGACGTACTCAGGCATTCGTAAGGTTCACGACGTACCATCATACGCGGCTCCTGTAACGGGGAGCAGTCGTGGTCGCTTACTCTGGTTCAGCGCCATGCCTCGAGGATGATTTTCGGCTTCCTGCTCATCACCGGCTTTCACCATGCCCGGCTCGCTATGCATCAGCAACAGAAGTCTACTCTTTCCTGTCTTCAGCTGTATTCGTTATGTGAACTGTTGTTTTGATTATGGGTACTATCATAACGCTCGCGTGTAATGTTGTCAATAGCTGCTTTGGAAAAAATTGCAGATTTTTTTCCGGGCAGCTGGCGGGTGTGCTGGCGGATGATGGCGCTCGGATGATGGCGCCCGGATGATGGCGCTCTTAGAAAATATTTGCCTGAAAGGTTCGGTTTTTACGCGATGAGAGAGGATTTTGGCCGTATTTTATAGTATAATAATAACAAGCAGAAAGGAACGATGGACATGATTTTTGAACGGGAAGCCGTCATCCACGACGAGGGCGGCATCCATGCGCGCGTCGCGGCGATGATCGTGCAGCGCGCACAGGAACTCTGCAAGCGCTACGATTGCCACCTCTACCTGCGCAGCGCGCGCAGCGAGCGCTGTGAGATGCACAGTCTCATGAAGCTCGTGACCCTCAAGGTCGCACAGGGTGACTCAGTCTTCGTCTCGGCGGAGGGGGACAACGGGCGTCAGGCCGTCATCGAGATGGTGCGCTTCCTCGAGAGCGACTTTATCATGAACGAGGCCTCGGAGATCCACGGCGTCGACAAGCTGCTGCATGAGAATGCTCTGATGCAGGAGCGCCTGCAGATGATCCTCGAGTCGGTGCAGGACGGCATCTGTGTCGTCGACCGCAGTGGCGAGATCACCTACGTCAATCCGTCGTATCTGCGTATTGTCCACAAGACGCCGGAGATGGTCATCGGTCAGAACGTCTTCGAGACGGCTGCTGACGGCAACCGCTGCGCCGTGCTGCGCTCTGGCATCGCGCGCATCGGCAGCATCCGCCACAAGAAGGACGGCACGACGATCGTCGCCAATGTCAACCCAATCTTCGTCGACGGCGAGATTGCCGGTGTCGTCTCGGTCATCAAGGACATCACGGAAATCCAGACCTTGATGGAGCGCCTGTCGCAAGTCTCGGCCAAGGCGGAGTACCTTGAGCAGGAGCTCTTGCGCACCAAGAAGACGGCGCAAGCCTTTGCCAACTACATCGGCAAGAGCGGCAAGGTTGTCGACGTGCTGGCGCTGGCCTCGAAGGCGGCGGACTCCTCGGCCAATGTCCTGATCCGCGGCGAGAGCGGCACGGGCAAGGAGGTCATCGCGGAGGGCATCCACTATGCGAGCGGACGCCGCCGCGGCCCCTTCATCCGCGTCAACTGCGGCGCCATCCCCGGTGCCCTGCTCGAGTCAGAGCTCTTTGGCCACGAGAAGGGTGCTTTCACTGGTGCCGTGCGCCGCAAGCTCGGCAAGTTCGAGCTCGCGAATCACGGGACGATCTTCCTCGACGAGATCGGGGAGCTCGACAAGAACCTGCAGGTCAAGCTCCTGCGCGTCCTGCAGCAGAAGGAATTCGACCGCGTCGGCGGTGAGGAAACCATTCACGTCGATGTGCGCATCATCGCGGCGACGAACCGCGACCTCGAGGCGATGGTCCGCGAGGGCACTTTCCGCGATGACCTCTACTACCGCCTCAACGTCATCCCCATCATCCTGCCGCCGCTGCGCGACCGCCCCGACGATATCCCCTTGCTCGTCGAGCACTTCATTGAGAAGATCAGCAAGGAGAACAAGAAGGCGGTGCGCGGCATCACGCCGGACGCCATGCAGATGTTCATGCACTACCGCTGGCCCGGCAATGTCCGCGAGCTCGAGAATGTTATCGAGCGCGTGATCACGCTGATGGACACGGATCTCATCACGACAGCCATGCTGCCTTCTTATATAAAGGGCGACATCGCCGGACGCGAGGTGCAGAGCCTTGCCGATGACACTGTCCTCCCGTGGGAAGAGTACGAGAAGCAGATCATTGCAAACGCCCTTCGCCAGGGAACGAGCTTCAACGGCGCGGCCAAACTGCTGCGCATCAGTCACAAGACCGTGGCGGCCAAGGCGCGGAAATACGGCTTGGTATAATTTACCAAGCGTTGGTAAAAATCACCAAGCAAAATCGCAGTTTTGGTAAAATTTACCAAAACCCATATCGGAGGACGTCGGATGGCGGCGGAACAATCCGAAAGCAAAAGACGATATGATCTCGGAAGCCTTGTGTACAAGGCCTGACGGGTCAAGATAAAAAATCCTGCTTGGAGGAAAAAGTTGGCACGTATCTTGCATTATTTATAAGTGCTGATTATGTTCCTGTAACGACAGGGAAAGTAAGATTAATGGTTTTAAGATTGGAGAGGTTCAAATGACTCAGGAAACGCTTACGATTGAAAACAAGACTGGTATCCACGCTCGCCCGGCTTCCATCTTCGTTCAGACGGCTACGAAGTTCAAGTCCAAGATCCAGCTGCAGGCTAAGGGCAAGACGATCGATGCAAAGAGCATCCTCATGATCATGAGCATGGGCCTCGTCAAGGGCACGGAAGTCACGATCATCGCAGATGGCCCGGATGAAGCAGAGGCTGTCAAGGCTCTGAAAGACCTCATCGAGTCCAAGTTCGGCGAGGAATAATCTCAAGGCTCAATCGGGCAAGAGAACAGAAGAGGCAAATGACCTTCCTCCGGCTTCGGCGGGAGGGAGGTCATTTGCTTATGTGCAGGGAATGCACGCGAATGCAGGGAATTTTCAGGGGGAACGAAAAATGGCAGAAATCATTCGTGGTAAAGGCGTCATCTCCGGTATTGCCATGGGCAAGATCATGCTCGCAGGTCAGAATCTCGATGGCTATCTCGTCAATTACGAGCCGGAAGACAAAGAGACGGAGAAGCAGAAGGCAAAGGATGCGCTGACGGCTGTGGCGGAGATCCTGCGCGAGAGCATCGAGAAGCTCAAGAGCAAGGATATGAAAGAACAGGCTGCCATCATGGAAGCACATCGCATGATGGTGCAGGATCCGATGATGGCCGACAACATCATGGCCAAGATCGAGGAGCTCGGCAATGCGCCGCAGGGCGTCCTCAAGGCTGCAGAAGAGCAGGCCGTCATGTTCGAGCAGATGGAGGACGAGTACTTTGCAGCCCGCGCTGTCGATCTGCGCGATGTCGGCAAGCGCGTCGCCAAGTACATCCTCGGCGTCAAGGAGCCGGAAATCGGTGACGAGAAGGTCATCCTCTGCGGCCGTGAGATTGAGCCGTCCGTCATCGCCGGCATGGAGACGGAGAAGATCGCCGGCGTCCTGCTCGGCTCGGGCAGCACGACGGCCCATGCCGTCATCATCGCCAAGGCTCGCGCAATCCCGACAATCGTCGGCCTCAACAAGGAAGACCGCATCGACCGCATCGCGGATGGCGACCACGTCATCATGGACGGCGAGCGCGGCGAGATCGTCATCAATCCGGCACCTGAAGACATCGCCAGCTACGACGAGAAGATCAAGAAGCAGAAGGAACTCGCCGAGCACTACGCTGCTCTCAAGGACCTGCCGGCTGTCACGACGGATGGTGTCAAGGTCGACCTCATGGCCAACATCGGCACGCACATGGACGTCGACAACGCGCTGAACTACGGTGCAGAGGGCGTTGGCCTGTTCCGCTCCGAGTTCGTATTCATGGGCCGTCAGGACATCCCGACGGAGGAAGACCAGTTCAAGGCCTACAAAGAGGCCATCGAGAAGTGCAAGGGCAAGCTCTGCGTCATCCGCACGATGGATATCGGCGGCGACAAGCCGCTGCCGTACCTCAACATCCCGGAGGAGGAGAATCCGTTCCTCGGCTATCGCGCCGTCCGCATCAGCCTGCAGCGCCGTGACCTCTTCCTGCCGCAGCTCAAGGCCATCCTGCGCGCCGGCGTCTACGGCAAGGCAGCCATCATGATCCCGATGATCATCAACGTGGCGGAGTTCAAGAAGGTCAAGGAGTTCATCGAGGAAGCAAAACTCGAGCTCGCGCATGAGGGCAAGGCGTACTCTGACGATGTCCAGGTCGGCATCATGGTCGAGACGCCGGCAGCAGCCATCATGACGCCGATCCTCGCCAAGTACGTTGACTTCTTCTCCATCGGCACGAACGATCTCGTCCAGTACACGCTGGCAGTCGACCGCGGCAATGCGAATATTTCCTATCTTTACAACCACTTCAACCCGGCTGTGCTGCGCCTTGTACAGCGCACAATCACGAGCGCTCGTGAGAACGGCATCTGGGCCGGCATGTGCGGCGAGATGGCGTCGGATCCGAACGCCGCTGTCCTGCTCATGGCTATGGGCATCAACGAGCTCTCGATGAGTGCACCGTCGATCCCGCGCGTCAAGGAGAAGATCCGCTCCATCAGCTCGGTCAAGGCAAAGGAAATCCTCGCAGACGTCATGACGATGGAAGACGGCGACGACATCCGCAACTACCTCCAGAAGATTCTCGGCTGATTCACTTGAAGCAGTCGTGCAATAAAAGGGCCTCCCTTGCGGGAGGCCCTTTTGTTGCTCGTGGCTGGACAAAAAAGATGCTGTAGAGTAAACTGGTGTAGTATGAACCATAAGGAATTGTATCCCTGTAAAAGGGAATAGGAGGGATAATTTTTGGAAAAAAGAGGAAGTTTTTCGACGCGCCTGGGCTTCATCCTGGTCTCGGCGGGCTGTGCTATCGGACTCGGCAATGTCTGGCGCTTCCCGTACATCACAGGCCAGTATGGCGGCGCCTCGTTCGTGCTCATCTATCTCGTCTTCCTGGCCATCCTCGGCCTGCCCATCATGGTCGCAGAGTTTGCCGTCGGACGCGCGAGCGTCCGCAGTGCAGCCATGTCGTTTGACGTGCTCGAGCCGAAGGGAACGAAGTGGCATCTCTACAAGTACGGTGCCATCGCGGGCAACCTGCTGCTCATGATGTTCTACACGACCGTCTCGGGCTGGATGTTCTACTATCTCTACAAGATGGCGACGGGCGCCTTTGACGGCATGGATGCAGAGGCTGTCGGCACCGTCTTCGGCGGCCTGCTCGCCGACCCCGTGACGATGGCCGGCTGCATGATCCTCGTCGTCGTGCTCTGCGGCGGCGTCTGCTACCTCGGTGTCGAGGCCGGCGTCGAGCGCATCACGAAGTTGATGATGGCGGCCCTGCTCGTCCTGATGGTCGTGCTGGCCATCAACTCCATCCTGCTGCCGAACAGTGAGGTCGGCCTCAAGTACTACCTCTATCCGGACTTCAGCAAGGTCATGGAATACGGTGTGCAGGAGGTCGTCTTCGCGGCGATGGGGCAGGCCTTCTTCACGCTGAGCCTCGGCATCGGCGCGCTCGCCATCTTCGGCAGCTACATCGGCAAGTCGAAGCGGCTGACGGGCGAGGCCGCCTGGGTCATCGTGCTCGACACCTTCGTCGCCATCATGGCCGGCCTCATCATCTTCCCGGCCTGCTTCAGCTACGGCGTCAATCCGGGCAGCGGCCCGAACTTGCTGTTCGTCACCTTGCCGAACGTATTCAACCACATGCCGCTCGGCCACTTCTGGGGCGCGATGTTTTTCCTGTTCATGGCCTTTGCCTCGATGTCGACGGTCATCGCCGTGTTCGAGAATCTCATCTGCTGTTTCCTCGAGCTTTTGCGCAAGGACCGCAAGATCATCATCCGCTGGGGCATGCTCGTCATCATCCTGCTCTCGATGCCCTGCGTCCTGGGCTTCAACCTCTGGAGCGGCTTCACGCCGTTCGGCCCGGGGTCGAATGTCCTGAGCCTCGAGGACTTCATCGTCAGCAACAACCTGCTGCCGCTCGGCAGCCTCGTCTACCTGGCCTTCTGCACGAGCCGCTACGGCTGGGGCTGGAATAACTTCATCAAGGAGGCCGACACCGGCAAGGGCATGGCCTTCCCAAAGTGGATCCGCTTCTACGCGACCTGGATCCTGCCGCTGATTGTCCTCTACATCTTTGTAGCGGGCTACTACGCGATGTTCTTCAAGTAAGCGGGATGACATTTGGGTGTGAATCTGTGAGAACGGAAAGGGATGGGATGATGCGAAAGAACATGAGCCGCTTTTGGCTGCTCGTTCTGCTGCTATTTGCTCTGTCGACTGCCGCAATCGTGGCGGGCTGCGGCAAGGCGCAGAGCGGCGATGGCGCAGGTCAGACAGCGAAGGAGCAGACGCTCGACGAGAAGGTCGATGCGATTGTCGACTCGATGACGACGACGGAGAAGGTCGGCCAGATGGTCATGATCGGCGTCCAGGGGACGGAGGTCACGGATGACAGCCTCTACATGCTGCACCAGTACCACATGGGTGGCGTCATCCTATTTGACCGCAACATGGAGTCGGCCGACCAGACGAAGAAGCTCATCGCGGACCTGCAGGCGAAGGCGGACCAGAAGGTGCCGCTCTTCATCGGCGTCGATGAGGAGGGCGGCCAGGTCGTGCGCGGCAAGTCGTTCCTGACGCCGCCGCCATCGGAGCAGGAGATCGGCAGGAGCGGTGAGGTAACGCGCGCGGAGGAGTCGGCCCGCCAGACGGCGGAGAAGCTCAAGAAGCTCGGCTTTAACGTCAACTTCGCGCCGGTCGCCGATGTCGGCGAATACGCGCGCTCGTTCAGTGCGGATCCCGAGCAGGCGGCCAAGTTCGTCGAGGCTGCCGCACAGGGCTACGAGCAGCAGCACATGATGTACGCGCTCAAGCACTTCCCGGGCATCGGCCGCGGCACGGTCGACTCGCACGAGGACATCTCCTCCATCACGGCCACGAAGGCGGAGCTCCTCAAGCGCGATATCGTGCCGTTCCAGAAGGTCATCGATGAGCGCCAGAGCGAGGACTACTTCGTGCTCGTCTCGCACCTGCGCTATCCGGCGCTCGACGGAGAGAACCCCGCGAGCCTCTCGAAGGCCATCCAGACGGACTTCCTGCGCGGTGAGCTAGGCTACCGCGGCCTCATCATCACGGATGACGTCGAGATGGGCGCACTCGCGAAGCACTACAGCTTCCGCGAACTCGGCGTCAAGGCTGTCGAAGCCGGCTCAGATATCGTGCTCGTCTGCCACGAGTACCCGCATGAGACGGACGTCTACCTCGGCCTCTTGGACGCCGTCGAGGACGGCACGATCCCGATGGAGCGTGTCGACGAGTCGGTGCGCCGCATCGTCAAGGCAAAGCTGCTGCACGCGCAGTCTTGAGCAATGAGACAATCCGACATCCGATGATAAAAGACGCTCTGACATTTCAGGTCAGAGCGTCTTTTTTGCGCCGTATTCTCTTATTGTGCCGCTCAGCTGCGCCGCACGGGGGCGAACTCGATCTCAGGCACGTGGTCGATGAGGTTCATCTCGTGGGCGAGCTTGTAGAAGGTCCTGAGGCCGTCGAGGTAGTCGTCGGCGAGGTCCCAGCGGATGATCGGGCCGAGATACTCCTCGAGCTGCTCGTAGGTGAAGGCGGGTTTCTTCGGCAGGATCTCGCGGATGGCCGCGTCCTTGTGCGCTTCTGCAGTCTGGAAGGCCGTGTGGATGCGGTCGTAGACGAGCTGCAATGATTCTGGATGGCTCTCGGCGAAGCGGCGGCTCGCGACCCAGAGCGCGTAGACCATCTTCTTGCCCGTCATCTTCTTCCACTCGAGGCCGAGGTCGTAGTAATAGTAGCCCTCGCGCGGGTGGTGGTAGAGCCAGAGCGCGTCGTCGCCGATGAGCAGCGAGGCTGTCGCGTCGTCAGGGATCGGGTCTTCCGGCGTGATGTGACGCACGTAGTAGTTCGGGATGGCGCCGTAGGCGAGGCGCAGGATGATCTTCAAGAGGCAGTGCGATGTCGCCGACTTGGCCGTCAGGATGATCTTGTCGTCCTTCAGGGACTCGATGGGCTTGCGCGAGGCGAGCAGGATGCTCTCGACATCGCCGTCCGTCGAGACACAGACATCCGGTACGACGACGAGTTCCTCACTGTGGCGGGCGTAGACGATGGACGAGACATTGCTGACATCGAGGCGGTGGTTGACGATGTCGCTGTTGAGCTCCGCCGGTACGCCGCGCGTGAGCTGGAGGCCGTCCGCTGCACCGTGCGCATAGCTCCAGGTCAGCGGCAGGACGTTCAGGAAGTTGATGTGTCCAACCCTTGGACAGGTCATAGAATATCCCCTTTCTTGTTTCATAGTCTCTTTCATTATACACGCTGCTTCTGCGAAAATATATGGATTTCTTATGTATACGGTATTTTTCGGGGACGATGTCTGCCGCCTTGAACCTGCTAGCCCAATATGTTACAATTATCGTAATCATAGTTGATTTCATCAACTGGACATTTGCTGATATATATCTGTCAAGGGATAGGCAGATAATGGGAGGGATCACTCATGGATGAGTATATCAACATAGGACGCTGGTTTTCGGTGCTTCATCGCCGCTCACAGATCTTTGTTGTCGAGGCGTGCGAGAAGCTGCATCTGACGTACTCGGAGTACGTCATGCTGCTGCGCATCTACGACCACGAGGGCGCGCGGCAGGATGAGCTCGCCGCGATGCTCTACCTCGACAAGGCTGTCGTGACGCGCACGATGACGATGCTCGAGAATAAGGGGCTCGTCTACCGCGAGCAGGATGCGCGCGACAAGCGCGCCAAGCACGTCTACCTGACGGACTACGGCAAGAAGCAGCATGCCTACTTGCGCAATGTCATCCAGCGCTGGGTCGACTACCTCGTGGAGGACATGGAGCCTGCCGAAGTCGAGGTCATCGTCAAGGGCTTCGACCATCTCGTCGACCGGGCCTGCCGCGCCGACATCCGCAAGCTGGCGCGCGATATACCGGAGGTAGAAATGACAAGGGGGAACGGTCATGCAGAATCGTAAGGGACTGGCGCTCGTGCTCGCGTTCGTTGTCGCGCTCTCGGCCGTCGGCTGCGGCCAGAAGGCGGCGCCTGCAGAGAAGGCGCCGCTCGTCAAGACGCAGCAGGCCGGCAGCGGCATGGAGGCTGACACGGGCACGTACGCTGGCACGGTGCGCGGCCGCTATGAGACGAACCTCGCCTTCCAGGTCGGCGGCCAGATCCTCGCGCGCAATGTGCAGGAGGGCAGCCGCGTCAGGGCGGGCGACACGCTGATGGTCATCAACGCCAAGGACGTCGTGCAGCAGTCGAATGCCGGCGACGCGCAGGTCGCGCAGGCCCGCGCGCAGCTCGACCTGGCACAGCGCAACCTCGCGCGCTACAGCGAGCTCTATCAAGAGGATGCTGTCGCGGCCTCTGTGCTCGACCAGTATCAGGCCAATTACGACGCGGCCTTTGCGACGTACCAGCAGGCGCTCGCCACGGCCGCGCAGGGCCACAATGCCCTCGGTTACACGAATCTGACAGCCGGTGCAGACGGCGTCATCTCGAAGATCACGGCAGAGGAGGGGCAGGTCGTCGCGGCCGGCCAGACCGTCATGACGCTCGTGCAGACGGATGAGCTTGAGGTGGAGATCGCCGTCCCGGAGAACCACATCGAGGATGTGGCAGTCGGCACGCCGGTCAAAGTTTCGTTCTGGGCGCTCTCTCAGGAAGTGGACGGCACGGTGCGCGAAGTTGCGCCGATGGCGGACAGCACTTCGCGCACCTACAAAGTGCGCGTCTCCGTTCCAAACCCGCCGCAGGGCATGCAGCTCGGCATGACGGCCAGTGTGGCTGTCCGGCAGTCGGACGGCAGCGCCGCGTCCGGTGCCGTCCTGCCGCTCTCGGCCATCTACCAGACGGATGACGCGCCCGAGGTATGGGTCGTCACGGACGACAACACCGTTGCCCTGAAGAGCGTCGAGGTCGAGAACTTCGGCGACAACACGGTCCTCGTGCACGGCCTCGCGCCGACGGATGTCGTCGTGACGGCCGGCGTCCATAAACTCCGTGAGGGCTCGGCCGTGCGGACGGAGGCGGACAAATGAGAAATCTGACAGAAGTCTCCCTGAAGAACAAGGTGCTCGTCTGGTACTTCATCATCGTGACGGCTATCGGCGGCATCTTTGCCTACAACAAGCTCGGCCGCATGGAGGACCCGCAGTTCACGATACGCCAGATGGTCGTCTCGGCCGCCTGGCCGGGCGCGACGGCGCAGGAGATGCAGGAGCAGGTCACGGACAAGCTCGAGAAGAAGCTCCAGGACACGCAGGGACTCGACAACATCAAGAGTGAGACGCGCGCGGGCCAGACCATCATCTACGTCGAGCTCTCCGATGAGGTCGCGAAGGAAAAGGTGCGCGACACCTGGAAGGATGTGCGCAATCTCTGCGAGGACGTCAAGCGCGAACTGCCGCAGGGCGTCTACGGCCCGTACTACAACGACCGCTTCGACGATGTCTACGGCTCGATCTACGCCGTGACAGGCGACGGCTACTCGTATGAGGAGATGCGCCAGCAGGCCGAGAAGACGCGGCGACTGCTTCTCAATGTGCCGAGCGTCCAGAAAGTCGAACTCGTCGGCGAACAGGAGGAGAAGGTCTACATCGAGATGGACCGCGCTAAGCTCTCCGAGCTCGGCATCAGCCCGCAGGTCATCATGAACGCGCTCGCACAGCAGAATGACATGACGCCAGGCGGCATGGTCGAGACGTACTCCGACAACGTCTACGTGCGCGTGTCGGGCCAGTTCGACGATGTCGAGGCCATCCGCCAGATGCCCGTGAATGCGGGCGGCAAGGTGCTGCGGCTCGGCGATATCGCCAAGGTCGAGCGCCGCTTTGAGGAGCCGGCTGCGCCGAAGATGTACTACAACGGCGAGCCGGCCATCGGCATCGCCGTCTCGATGGAGGACGGCGGCAATATCCTGAAGCTCGGCGATGATCTCAAGGCGGAGATCGGCAAGATCCAGCAGGACATGCCCGTCGGCCTCGAGATCCACCAGGTATCTGACCAGCCGAGCGTCGTCGCGGAGTCCATCCACGACTTCGTCAAGACGCTCGTCGAGGCCATCGTCATCGTGCTGGCTGTCAGCTTCCTGTCGCTTGGCTTCCGCACGGGCCTCGTCGTCGCGGGCTGCATCCCGCTCGTGCTCTGCGGCACCTTCGTCGTCATGTACGCTGTGGGCATCGACCTGCACAAAGTCTCGCTCGGCTCGCTGATCATCGCGCTCGGCCTGCTCGTCGACGATGCCATCATCGCCGTCGAGATGATGAGCGTCAAGCTCGAGATGGGCAACAGCCGCTTCGACGCGGCCTGCTACGCCTTCCGCGCGACGGCTAAGCCGATGCTGACGGGCACACTCATTACCTGCTGCGGCTTCATCCCCGTCGCCTTTGCGAAGGGCATGGCCAGTGAGTTCTGCAGTGCGCTCTTCCCGGTCATCGCGACGGCGCTCTTGCTCTCGTGGATCATCTCTGTCATGGTCGCGCCGCTCTACGGCTACTACCTGATCCGCGTCGAGGTCAAGAAGGATGCTGAGGGGCATATTGACCCGTACCAGAGCCGCTTCTACACGTGGTTCCGCAAGGTGCTCACCATCTTCCTGACGCATCGCAAGGTCGTGCTCATCGCGACAGCCGGCGTATTCTTCCTCTCGCTCTTCATGATGACGTTCATCAAGCAGGAGTTCTTCCCGCCGTCGCTGCGCCCGGAGATCCTCGTAGAGCTCAAGCTGCCGGAGGGCTCCTCGATGGAGGCATCGCAGGCCGTCTGCGACCGCATGTCGGACTTTTTGCAGGAGCGCAGTGACAAGCTCGAGAACTACTCGTATTACGTCGGCCAGTACGCGCCGCGCTTCGTGCTGACGGTCGACCCGAAGGCCGCAGCTGACAACTGTTCGCAGTTCGTCATCGTCGCGAAGGACACGAAGGCCCGCGAGGCGCTGGCCAAGGACCTCCAGGATGCCTTTGCCGGTGAGTTCTCCGACGTCAGCGGCAACATCCAGTTCATCCAGACGGGCCCGCCGGCCGATTATCCTGTCATGCTGCGCGTCTCTGGCTACACAGTCGAACAGGCGAAGGCGACGGCGGCCGAGGTCGCGGACATCCTCGCCGAGGATCCCAACAACACGAATATCCAGACGGACTGGGGCCAGAAGAGCAAGGTCGTCCACCTCGAGCTCGATCAGGACAAGCTGCGCAGCATGGGCGTGACGACGCAGGCCGTCTCGCAGATGCTCTACACGGAGATCACGGGCGCCAAGGCGGCGGAATTCTACACGGGTGACCGCACGATCGACATCGACCTGCGGCTCGCGGCTGTTGACCGCCAGAACATCGCGGAGCTCAAGAATCTGCCGATCTACCTCGGCCAGGCCGGCTATGTGACGCTCGACCAGATCGCGAAGATCTCGTACGAAGGTGAGGACGGACTCATCAAGCGCTACGACCTCATGCCGACCGTCACGGTCAGCGCCGATGTCAAGACGGGCACGGCTAATGACGCGACGAAGAAAGCGTACGAGGCGACGAAGGACCTGCGCGATGATCTGCCGCTCGGCTGTTCCATCGAAGCTGCCGGCACGCTCGAGGACAGCGACAAGTCAGTCGGCTTCCTCGTCAAGCCGATACCAGTCATGGTATTCCTGATCATGACGCTCCTGATGTTCCAGCTGCGCAGCTTCAAGGACATGGTCCTGACCGTCCTGACGGCGCCGCTCGGCATCATCGGCGTGGCCATCGGCATGCTCGTGCTCGACAAGGCCATGGGCTTCGTCGCCATCCTCGGCGTCCTCGCGCTCTTCGGCATGATCATCCGCAACTCGGTCATCCTCATCGACCAGATCCAGAAGCATCTGGAGGCGGGCGAAACGCCGTGGGATGCCGTCGTCGACTCCGCTGTGCTGCGCTTCCGCCCCATCATGCTGACGGCTGCAGCCGCCATCCTCGGCATGCTGCCCCTGATGACGAGCGCCTTCTGGGGGCCGATGGCCGTCGCCATCGCCAGCGGCCTGCTCGTCGCCACGGTCTTGACATTGCTCGTGCTGCCGACGATGTACGCTGCGATGTACAAGATACAGAAGCCGTAATCCCATCAAAAAAGGTTCCACTCATCGGAGTGGAACCTTTTTTGATGGGGCAGGGCAGTCACGGCAGATTGGGGATGCTGCGGCTGATGGCCGTGTGGCGGATGATGTCGTCGACGCGCAGGTCGACGGCGAGCTCCTGCTTGTTGAGCGTCTCGGCCTGGGCGAGCTCATCTGGGTCATCGTTCTTGATGCCCGCGAGGAAGTGCTGCCATGCCTTGAGCGTCAGCTCCGTGGCCTGCTGGCGCTGGTCGGCAAGGTAGCGGGCCCCGGGTGGCACCTCGACGCTCGCGAGCTCCTGCTGGCGAGCCTGCAGAGTCGGGATGACTTCCTTCTCGACCAGTGCCTCAAGCCCCGCCTTCTGCTCGGCCGTGAATGTGCCGGAACTCGTCTGGCTCAGTGCGGCAAAGCGGGCCTTGTAGGCGGTGAGCTTCTCGTTGTAGGAGGCGACGATGTTCTTCGTCGCCTCGCTGTACTTGGCGATGTCCTCGTTGTGCAGCGGCGTGATGGCGTCGAGGTAATCGCGGTAATTCTTGAGGTAGGTGACCTGCCAGTGGCCGTCCGTCGCCTGCTCCATCGCGGCTTCAAGCGTGAAGGATGTGCCCGTCCAGTCATCGCGCACCTCGATCTCAGCCGTTGCCGCCGTGCCGTCGCGCGTGACCTTGCCGATGCCGACAAGCGAGGTGTTGCGCATCTGGCTGCGCGCGAGGAAGCGCTCGTAGTCGATGCCGAGCTGGCGTCCCTTGAGGATGTCCGTGCCTTCAGGCAGGCTCCACTCGCCCGAGCTCACGCGCCGCAGGATCGTGTCCTGCGTGCCGCTCGTGAGCTGCGGCTTGACCGTGATGTAGAACTTCTCGTAGGCGGCCTTGTTGACAGCTGTCAGCGTCGTGTCGTAGGAGAGCAGGTCTGCCGTCAGGTCGTCGTAGCCGCGCGAGGTCACGAGGTCGAGGTTGACGTAGTGCCGGAAGCTGTCGGCATCCTTCTTCTGGACGGCGATCGCCGCCTGCTCGAGCGCGTATTCCGGTGTGCGCTTCTCGGCATACGAATGCCAGCCGAAAAAGGCGCCGAGCGCGAGGATCAGCAGCACGAGGATCAGGAGAGCCTGGCGTCGCCTCCTGATCCTACGCCTCTGTATGGTCTTTTCCCAAGTATAATCATCCATCTGGCAAATTCCTTTCTGTCTGTGTGATTCTATTATACTATACGAGGCGGCAGGCGTCCAAAAAATCGCCAGCACTCATATGTTTTCCTTGTAATATCTGGTAGAATAGTGAGATAGAGAATAGAATCTCATGCGTTTGTGCTTTGGAGGAAATGTTTTTTATGAAATGGGTCAACCACCAGGTCCTGACGGGCGTCATTGTCTATGCGGCCACGGACGATATGCTGCTGACTATCTACAGCATGGCGGGGGCAATCTTCCCCGACAAGGTCGAGGGCAATCCGCACGCGGGTAACTACTGGAGCTGGCGCAGCCGTCACCGCGGCTGGTCGCACTGGCCGCTCTTGTACCTCGGTCTGATCTTTTTCCTGAGCAGGCTCGAGGAGGGGCAGCTGACTGCCTTGCCGACGGCCGACCTCACGACGATCGGCATCTACATCTGCATCGGCGCTCTCTTGCACATCGCCGAGGACGCCGTCTGCGGCAAGGTGCCGCTCTTGACGCCGTACCAGAAAGTCGGCGTCAGGCTCTTCAAGGTCGGCTCTGTGCCGGAGTACCTCTTCACGATTGCAGCTGTGCTGCTCTGCTACGGCCTGCGCACGCATTTTTCTTTTTTGAGCTGACTTGCGCTGAGATATGAGATTGAGGGATAGATTAGGGAAGGGGAGTCACGATGACGGACTATCGCACACACACGAAGAAGACGAGCAAGATCCTGCGCCTCATGGCCGAGAAATACCCAACAAAAGAAGCCGTTTACGAGAAGCTCATCTACCTGCAGTCGTACCTCTCGCTGCCGAAGGGCATCGAGCACTTCATGAGCGACCTGCACGGCGAGTACGCCTCGTTTTTCCACATCCTCAACAACTGCTCCGGCGTCATCCGCGAGAAGGTCGACTACGTCTTCGGCGTGCGGCTGACGGAGGACGAGAAGGCGGAGTTCTGCACGCTCATCTACTACCCGAAGGAGAAGATCGACCAGATGCGCACAGAGCGGCGCGCGACGCCGTCGTGGTACCGCGAGAACCTCTCGCGCCTGCTCGAGCTCGCGAAGCTCATGAGCTACAAGTATCCGGCTTCGAAGGTCAGCGGCTTCATCCCCGACCGCTACGCATCGGTCATCGTCGAGCTCATGAACACGCGCCCGGAAGCCGACCAGGCGCAGTTCCTCTACCTCAAGAAGCTCCTCAATACCATCGTGCAGATTGACAGCGGCGCGGACTTCATCGAGGCGTTCACCGTTCTGATCAAGCGGCTGGCCGTCGACCGGCTCCACATCGTCGGCGATTTCTTTGACCGCGGCAACCGGCCCGACGCCATCCTCAACTTGCTCATGGAGCACCCCGCCGTCGACATCCAGTGGGGCAACCACGATGTGCTCTGGATGGGCGCGGCGCTCGGCAGCGAGGCCTGCATCGCGACGGTCGTGCGCAATTCCCTGCGCTACCACAATACCGACGTCCTCGAGCGCGGCTACGGCATCAGCCTGCGGCCGCTGACGACATTTGCCTCGCACATCTACCCCGACGAAGCGCCCCTGAAGGCAGCGGAGCGCGCCATCACCATCATGATGTTCAAGCTCGAGGGCCAGCTCATCGCGCGCAATCACGACTTCCAGATGGAGAGCCGCCGGCTGCTCCATCACATCGACTTCCGTTCCTCGTATGCGCGGCTCGGCGACGGCAGGCGCTACGAGCTCGAGAGCGCCTACTTCCCGACGATTGACGAGTCGGGCGAGGATGTCTACGAGCTGACCGCAAAGGAGCAGGAGATCATCGCGGACCTGCGCTCCTACTTCACGGAGAGCGCCGTCCTGCACCGTCACGTCGACTACCTCTACCAGAAGGGCAATCTCTACACCTGCTGCAACGGCAATCTGCTGTTCCACGGCTGCGTGCCGCTCAATGAAGACGGCAGTTTCCGCACGATACGCTTCGAGGGCAAGGAGTACCGCGGCCGCAGCTGGTTCGACTTCTGCGAGCAGCGCGCGCGGGAGGCATGGCTGCATGGCACGCCGCGCGCCCTCGACTTCATGTACTTCCTCTGGTGCGGCAGGCTCTCGCCGACGTCTGGGCGCGAGTTCAAGACGTTTGAGCGCGCGCTGATTCCCGACGAGAGCACCTGGAAGGAGCCGTCCGACCCGTACTACCGCTACATCGACACAGTGGAATGCTGCGAGCATGTCCTGCAGGAATTCGGCCTCGACCCGAAGCGCGGCCACATCATCAACGGCCATGTACCCGTCAAGGTCAAGAAGGGCGAGAGCCCCATCAAGGCGGGCGGCCGCGCCATCATCATCGACGGCGGCTTCTGCCGCGCCTACCACAAGAAGACGGGCATCTCCGGCTACACGCTCATCTCGAATTCGCGCGGCCTGCGCCTGCTCGAGCACCAGCGCATCGCCGACGTCCGCGAGGCGCTGCGCGCCAACCACGACATCGAGTCCGTCTCCGAGACAGTCGAATTGCAGTCGTGCCACAACACGGTCGGCGACACCGACCAGGGTCGAGCCATCCAGGACGAGATCACGGACCTCTACAATCTGCTGCTCGCCTACCAGAACGGCTTGTTGAAGCCCCAGAATTGATTTCCCCTGAAGAAAGGTGATTCCCATGAACTCTATACAGTCTCTCCCCGAGCCCGTGCGCCAGAAGTACGAGAAGCTGCGGGTCATCCTGCAGCAGCTCGGCAGTGTCGCCGTGGCCTTCTCGAGCGGCGTCGACTCGACCTTGCTCGTCAAGGTGGCGCACGATGTGCTCGGCAGCAAAGCAGTGGCGTTCACCGCGGCTTCTGACTTTGTGCCGCAGCGCGATGTCGACGACGCCCGGGCCTTCTGTGAGAAAGAGGGCATCGAGCACCATGCCGTGCCGTTCCCGATCCTCACGGTGCCGCATGTCCGCGAGAATCCCAAAGACCGCTGCTACTACTGCAAACACGCACTGTTCGCGCACATGAAGGAACTCGCAGCAGAGCATGGCCTCGCCTTTGTTGTCGACGGTTCGAACCTCGACGACGACGGCGACTACCGCCCGGGGCACAGGGCGCTTCGCGAGCTCGCCATCGTGAGCCCGTTGCACGAGGCAGGGCTCCGCAAGGCCGACATCCGCGCGCTCTCCAGGGCGCTCGGCCTGCCGACATGGGACAAGCCTTCTTTCGCTTGCCTGGCCTCGCGCTTCCCGTACGGGAAAGAGCTGACGCCAGAGGGTCTTACGCGCGTCAATCGCGCCGAGGAATTCCTTATGGCGAAGGGCTTCCGCCAGCTGCGCGTGCGCGCGCATGGCGAGGTGGCGCGCATCGAGCTCGTGCCAGAGGACATCCCGCGCTTCCTTGAAGAAGGTCTGCGCGAGGAGACGGCGGCTTTTTTCCGGCGCATCGGCTTTGCCTACGCCGCGCTCGACCTGCTCGGCTACCGCACGGGCAGCCTCAATGAGGCACTTGCTGAGAAGCCATGAGATTTGCGCTCCTCGCGGCGATGATGTACTATAGAGGATGTACGATTGCATAGATGCATAGATGCATAGAATGGAGATTTTCTGGATGAAATCAGCAACGAAGATTTTATCAGGCCTGATGATCACGGCCCTCGTCCTGCCGGCAGCAGCGGGCACAGCCAGCGCCGCGACGTATCATTCCGATTCCGATACGAGCCTGGGCCTGCTCGACTACCTCGAGAACGAGCACCGCGCGGCGCGCGCCCAGAAGCCGAATCCCGAGAAAGACCAGCTCAAGGCCGATACGGAGGAGATGCGCAAGCACCTGCGCTACCCGATTGACCCGACAAAGGCCGCACCTGTCGCCTTCGAGGGCGATGACCTCACGTGGAACCAGGTGACGGGTGACTTCACGGCCAAGGGCAAGGTCAAGGTCACACAGCTCGACGAGCACCGCTTCGAGGGCGAGAACGTCGACGGCAATACGATCGAGGAGCGCATTCACATCCCGGGCAAGGGCCATATGCTGCAGTTCACGCCGGGCCAGACTGAGGTCATGCTCGACGGCTTCGAGACGAACTACAACTACCGCACACGCACGGGTTCGATGGAGAGCGCCAAGGGCAAGGTGGCCGAGAACTACATGACGGGCAAGAAGTTCGAGTTCTATCCCGACAAGATCGTCATCTACGACGGCACGAAGACGAAGTGCAGTGCCATCCATCCCGACTACAACCTCTTTGCGCGCAAGATCGAGATCTACCCCGACGACAAGATGGTCCTGCACAACGTCAAGTTCAAGATCAAGGGCGCGACCTTCATGTCGAAGTCGCGCTACGAGGTCAACCTCAAGAAGGACACGACTGTCTCCGACTGGTTCCCGCGCGTCGGCTACGACAAGACGAACGGCCTCTGGATCCGCGAGAACCTCAAGCAGCCCATCGCCAAGAATGTCGATGCCAATGCCAAGATTGTCTACACGACGAAGAAGGACTGGCGCAATGAGTTCAACGTGGGCTGGGCCAACGCGGGCAACTACGCGCGCGTGACGCAGGGCTACTTCGACGACAGCGACGACAACTGGATCAAGAAGCAGCCGTCGCTGCTCGTCGGCCACACGGCGCGCATCGGCAATTCTCCTTTCCACTACAGCATCAACGGCGAGTACGGCCGCTGGAAGCAGGGCGAGGTCAAGAGTAACCACAAGATGTACAATGTGGGCCTGAGCTACGACCCGATCCGCTTCGACGGCTGGAAGCTCAACCTCAGCACGAGCTACGAGGTCACGCACGAGTCGTACAACGATGCGCACTACAACGGCTTCAACTACGACGCGACCTTGACGAAGGACTTCGACGACCGCTGGTCGGGCTACGGCGCCTACCGCTACCAGAAGAACAATACAGAGGTATCGCCGTTTGACTTCGACAACGACAGCTACTCGCGCAAAGTAGAGGCCGGCTTCAGCTACCGCATCGACGAGAACAACCGCGTGGCCTTTGGCTCGAAGTACGATGTGGACAATGCGACATGGCGCAAGTTCGACTACTACTGGTTCCACGACATGCACTGCTCGCAGCTCATCCTGCACTATGAGGGACGCGACAATACCTGGAAGGTCAAGTGGCGCTTCCTGCCGATGTGATGCGCTGGCAGTATGAGAAAGGATGAATGCGTTGCAGCAGGAATACCATGATGCCCTGTCCGGCATGCAGGGCAGGGATATCCTCGTCATCGGCGACATGGTCGCCGACATCTACCTCGACGGCCGCATCTCGCGCATCTCGCGCGAGGCACCTGTGCTCGTGCTCGAGCAGGCGGGCGAGAAGGTCGTCGCGGGCGGCGCGGCCAACGTCGTCAACAACATCGCGACGCTCGGCGGCACGGTCCACGCCGCAGGACTCGTCGGCAGAGATGAGAGCGCCGACGGGCTGCGCGCGATACTCGCTAAGAATGGCGCGGATGTCCGCGGCCTCATCTCTGACGAGTCGCGGCCGACCATCTCCAAGACGCGCATCATCGCGGGCGGCCGCGCGACGGTCAGCCAGCAGATTGTGCGCATCGACAAGGAGAGCAAGAAGCCGGTTCACCCTGTCATCGAGGCGGAGCTCTGCGCCTACGTTGAATCCGTCCTGCCGACTGTCGAGGGCGTCGTCATCAGCGACTACGGCGCGGGCACGGTCACCGAGAAGCTGCAGGACTTGCTCATTCGCCACTGCCGCGAGCACGGTATCCCGAGCATCGTCGACTCGCGCTACGCCATTCACCGCTTCCGCGGCATTGGCTACGTCAAGCAGAACGACGCCGAGCTCGCCGCGGCCGTGGGCCGCGAGCTGGCGACGACCGAGGACATCATCCGAGCAGCCGAGGAACTGCGGCGCGAGCTCCAGGCCAAGGGCGTCCTCGTGACGCGCGGCGAGCTCGGCATGGTCCTCGTCGAGAGCGGCGCCGTCCACGAGATCCCCGTCTCCGACAAGAGCGAGGTCTTCGACGTCTCCGGCGCCGGTGACACCTGCGTCGCGACCGTCATCCTGGCGCTGGCCGCCGGTGCAGAGCCGGCGCTCGCCGCGCGCCTCAGCAACATCGCGAGCGGCATCGCCGTGCGCAAGCTCGGCACGAGCACGGTTTCCGTGCGCGAGCTCGCCGAGGCCGTCGAGAAACAACATCCGGAATATCCGTCAAAGTGAGGGAATACCATGCTGATTGACCCAAATGATATCGAGAAGCTCTGCGAGATTCTCCATCGCGCCGGCGAGAAGATCGTCTTCACGAACGGCTGCTTCGACATCCTGCACGCCGGCCACGTCCGCTACCTCGAGAAGGCGCGCTCCTTCGGCGACTGCCTCGTGCTCGGCCTCAACACCGACGCGTCCGTGCGCGGCAATAAGGGACCCTCGCGCCCCATCAACAGCGAGCTCGACCGCGCCGAAGTCGTCGGCGCGCTCAAATCCGTCGACTACGTCGTGCTGTTCGGCGAGAAGACGGCAGAGACAATCATCGCCAAGGTCCGTCCCGACGTTTACGTCAAGGGCGGCGACTACACGCTCGAGACGCTGCCCGAAGCCAAGATTGTCCAGAGCTACGGTGGCCGCGTCGAATTCGTCCAGATGGTTGCCGGCCGCTCGACGACAAACGTCATCGAGAAGATCAAGAAGATGGAGGGATGATTGCGCTGTGAAGAATATCCTGATCGTGAAGATGAGCTCCATCGGCGATGTCATCCACGCCCTGCCCGTGAGCTACGCCATCAAGGAGACGTACCCGGAAGCCCACCTGACCTGGGTCGTCGAGCCGCCGGCCTACGACATCGTCGCGATGGCCGCCTGCGTCGACGAGATCATCGTCTTTGAGAAGAAGAAATTCCGCAGCCTCGGCGGCTTCCTGCAGAACTTCGCGCCGCTGCGCAAGAAGATACAGGCGCGCGACTACGACGCCGTGCTCGACCTGCAGGGACTCTTCAAGTCGGCGGCCGTCGCCGCGCTCGCCAAGGCCCCGAAAGGACAGAAGTACGGCATGTGGAACATGCGCGAGGGCAGCAAATTCATCTCAAAGCCCGTCATCGGGGCGCATTGCCACGACCACGTCATCGAGCGCTACCTCGACACGGCGCGCGCCATCGGCTGTGCGGTCAGGGAAGTCCGCCTGCCGATCCGCGTGCCCGAGCGCGAACAGCAGCTCACGCGCCAGATCGTCGCCAAGGCCGGTGCCAATATGGACAACGCCCATATCGTGCTCGTCGTCGGCGCCAGCTGGCCGACAAAATGCTGGCCGGACGGGCACTTTGCCGTGCTCGGCGACTGGCTCTACGACCACGGCATCATTCCTGTGCTCGTCGGCAGCGGTCCCGTCGAATCGCAGAAGGCCGCCGAGATTGCGGCCAAGATGGACATCCCGCCCATCGACCTCGTCGGCAAACTGAACTTCAAGCAGCTCGCCTACCTCTTCCAGCAGTCGGCTGCCGTCGTCGGCGGCGACACGGGGCCGACGCATCTCGCCGTCGGCATCGGTGCCAAGACCATCATGCTCATGGGCCCGACGTACCCGCGCCGCACCGGTCCTTACGGCCAGATGGACAACCTGCTCGTCGCCGACCGCGACTGCCGCGAGTGCATGAAGCGCGCCTGCCCGCTCGGCCACGACTGCCTCGCCGTCATCAAGCCCGAACAGGTCGAGGAGAAGCTCAAGGCCCTCGTGCCGGCGCTCGCTGCCGTCTCCATCTGAAGCTGAAGAAGTCAAGAACATCAAGAAGGAACTTTCCATGTACAAGAATATCCTCGTCATCAACACGATGCACATCGGCGATCTCATGCTCGTGACGCCGGCGCTGCGCACCCTGCGGACGAACTACCCGGAGGCGCACATTGCGCTCCTCACGGATAAGCCGCTCGGCGACCTCGTGCGCTGCAACGAGAACCTCGACGAGTGCATCCTGATCGACAAGCACGGCAAGGACAAGGGACTCCTCGCCCTCGTGCGCTTCATCTGGAAGATACGCGCGCGCCACTTCGATCTCGTCATCAACTTCCACCGCAACGAGCGCGCCTCCGCCATCGCCGCCTTCTCGGGCGGCAAGCGCATCGTCGGCTACTCGCAGCCCGGCTTCAAGCGCTTCTTCGACAAGGTCATGCCGAACTGTGCGATGGCCGACACGCCGCAGGAGCTCGTCAAGCACCAGGTGCTCTGTCACCTCGATGTCCTCAAGGAGGCCGTCGGCGTCAAGACCATCGACGACCGCGGCCTCGAGATGATGCTGCCGCCGGAGGAAGAGGCAAAGGCCGCCGCGCTCTGGCAGACCGAGTTCGCGCCCGGCGCCAAGGTCATCGCCTTCAACATCGGCGCGAGCTGGAAGACAAAGCGCTGGATCGACAGCTACTTTGCCGCCTGTGCCGACCGCTTCATCCGCGAGGGCTATGACATCGCCTTCCTCGGCGGCCCGACCGACGTGCCGCTCGTCGAGAAATGCCGGGCACAGATGGAGGAGAAGGAGCGCGTGCACGTCTTTACGGGCAAGATCAGCCTGACCGTACTCGCAGGACTCTTGCGGCGCTGCTCGCTCTTCCTCACGACGGACTCCGGCCCGATGCACGTCGGCGTCGCCATGAACGTGCCCATCGTCACGATGTTCGGCGCGAGCCCCGTGCCGACATTCTACCCGTACGACGGCAAAGACGTCCTCATCAAGACGCCCGAGCCGTGCCACCCCTGCGGCATTCACGAATGCCCGCGCCAGGGGAAGGATAATATGGCCTGTATGAAGAATATCCCAGTAGATGTCGTCATGAAGTACGCCGAAGAGCTGCTCGCAGCGCACGGCGGCGCACCGGCCTATGCGTGGCCGCCCCATCCCGGCGACTACAAGTGCCGCGTCATCGAACTATGAGATGTTTCGACTTTGAGCTAGGGATACATTGAGAGGTGTAAAATGGAAAACGAACAGCTTTATGATTTTGTCGCCCAGCGCACGGCGCGCTGCAAGATCCTCGTCGTCGGCGATGTCATGCTCGACAAGTACTACTACGGCGAGGTCACGCGCATCTCGCCCGAGGCCCCCGTGCCGATCACGCACGTGCTCGAGACGAAGGAGACCTTGGGCGGCGCGGCCAACGTCGCCCACAACCTCGCCCTGCTCGGCTGTGAGACGAGCATCGCGGGCTTCGTCGGCGAGGACTATCACTGCCAGAGCCTGCTCGACAAATTCACGGCGCGCGGCATCGACTACCACGGACTCATCACGACCGACCGCCCGACGACGACGAAACTCCGCGTCATCGGCGGCCACCAGCAGATGATGCGCCTCGACTTCGAGGAATCCGCGCCGATCACCGGCCCCTATGCCGACCGCTTCCTCCACTACATCAACCAGAAGCTCAACGAGAGCCTCGACTGCGTGATCATCTCCGACTACGGCAAGGGCTCCTGCACCGAGCAGAACTGCCAGAAGATCATCCAGGCTTGCCACGCCCACGGCGTGCCCGTCGTCGTCGACCCGAAGGGCACAAACTGGGCCAAGTATGCGCATGCCGACTACATCACGCCGAACCTCAAGGAGATCAATGCGGTGCTCCTCGAGCCCATCCGCAACGAGGACAAGGCCGTCGAGAAAGCCGCACATTACGTCATGCGCAAGTTCAAGCTGCGCAACATCATCGTCACGCGCTCCGAAGAGGGCCTCTCGCTCGTGCGCGAGGACGAAGTCGTCCACATCCCGACGAAGGCACAGGAAGTTTTCGACGTCTCCGGTGCCGGCGACACCGTCATCGCCGTCTTCGCCATGGCCCTGGCCGGCGGCCTCTCGCCGCGCGACGGCGCCTACATGGCCAACCTCGCCGCCAGCGTCGTCGTCGCCAAGCTCGGCACCTACGCCGTCAGCCGCGACGAACTCATGAAGGTGCTCAAGGGCGAATAAAGAGCAAACAGTCACTTAGTGAACTTATACAGGAGGAATCCACATGATTATCGTAACAGGTGGTGCCGGTTTCATCGGCAGCAACATCGTCAAAGAACTCAACCGCCGCGGCCGCACGGACATCCTGATCGTCGACGACCTCAAGGACGGCCAGAACTACAAGAACCTCCGCGGCCTGCAGTTCATCGACTACCAGTACAAGGACGACTTCCTTCAGAGCATCGAGGACGACGACTTCGACGGCACGGACATCGACGCCGTCTTCCACGAGGGCGCCTGCTCCGACACGATGGAGTACGACGTCAACTTCATGATGCGCACGAACTACGAGTACTCGAAGTCCCTGTTGCACTTCTGCCTGCAGCACCGCATCCCCTTCATGTACGCCTCGTCCGCTTCGACGTACGGCGGCGGCAAGAACGGCTTCCGCGAGGGCGACGCGTGCGAGGATGCCCTGAACCCGTACGCCTTCTCGAAGCTCGCCTTCGACCGCTACGTGCGCCAGGTCATGCCCGAAGCCCACAGCCAGATCGTCGGCCTCAAGTACTTCAACGTCTACGGCCCGCAGGAGCACCACAAGGGCAAGATGGCCTCCATCTTCTACCAGCTCTACAACCAGATCAACGAGACGGGCAAGGCGCGCCTGTTCCGCGGCTGGGGTGAGATCGCCGGCAAGCCTGTCGAGGACGGCGAGCAGCGCCGCGACTTCGTCTACGTCAAGGACGTCGTGCGCGTCAACCTCTGGTTCTGGGAGAACCACGGCCCGTCCGGCATCTACAACTGCGGCACCGGCCATGCCCACAGCTACAACGAAGTAGCAAAGGCCGTCATCAAGGCCATGGGCAAAGGCGAGATCGCCTACCGCGACTTCCCGGAAGTCCTCAAGGGCAAGTACCAGAACTTCACCGAGTCCGACACGACGCATCTCCTCGCCGCTGGCTACGACCAGGGCTTCACCGACATGGAAGAAGCTGTAAAAGAATACGTCGACTTCCTCAACCAGGGCGGTTATTTTGAGTATGGCAAATAAAAAGCCTTCCCCTGTGGGGAAGGGGAACCGCGAAGCGGTAGATGAGGCTTCCCGAAAGGCCGTCTTCTTCGACCGCGACGGCACCCTCAACGTCGACATCCACTACCTCCACCGCCCCGAAGACTTCGTCTGGATCCCCGGCGCCAAGGAGGCCATCCGCTATGTCAACGACCGCGGCTACCTCGCTATCCTCGTGACGAATCAGTCCGGTGTCGCCCGCGGCTACTACCCCGAGAGCGACGTCCGGAGCGTCTACGACTGGATGAACTGCGAGCTCCAGAAAGTCGGCGCCCACCTTGACGCCCTCTACTACTGCCCGCATCACCCAGAGGCAAAGCTCCCCGCATACCGCAAAGCCTGCAGCTGCCGCAAGCCCGCCACCGGCCTCATCGACGCCGCCTGCGCCCGCTTCCACATCGACCGCACCAAGTCCTGCTTCGTCGGCGACAGCGACAGCGACATGCTCTGCGCCAAGAACGCCGGCCTCAAAGGCCTGCGCTACGAGGGCGGGAGCTTGCTGGATCTGGTGACGGACTCTATATGATTTTTGCTTCGTTTAAGAGGCCTTTTGTGTGTGCAAAAGGCCTCTTGTTCATTTTCCTTACATATATTACAATATTAGTTGACTGACCCAATATTTATAACAGATAGATTTTATTTGTTTTTGATATATTTTCTAGGGGTGTAACTACCATGTTCTCACTTTACTTTGCAGGGGTGCAACAGGATTTCAAGATGGCAATACTGTCACCGATACTCTGCGCCCTGTTCCGGTTGGCCTTTATCCTGATCTACCGCGACAAGAAGACGCCTTCTGGTGAATGGCGCAAGTGGCTGACGTGTTTCCGTTATGGTTTCTGGTGGGGCATGGACTTCAATGCCTATGTTTTTCTGTACTCCATGGTGCTCGTCTCGATTCCCGGTGCGTTCTTCGCTTCTTATTACGCGATAGGCGACACGGTACGCCAGGCGGGACTGCTCATCTATGCCGTCGTGTTATATACGGCATTTATTGGACGGCTCATATTCTATTACCATTTTCACGATATCTACAATCATCTCTTGCTGTTGGGACGCCATGCCGACAAGAAGAATTTCGCGGATATCTTCTTCAACCAGAATCATGGCATCTTGGTTCTGCTGAGCTACATCCCGTATGTCGGGGGATGCTATGTGGCATCCTCGTGGCTGCTCGCGCTGCCGTCCGTTCCGTATCCGGCCTTTGACACAGTCGGCGGACAGTATGCGTTCAACACGATATTTTTCCTGACGGCAGTAGCTGTCTTCTACTGGTTCCGTTATGGCGGCACCTTCCGCCATCGTCGCAAGCCGGAGTGGGATGAGGTCCCGGCGGTCGTCAAAGACGATGTCTTCATGGGCAAGGCCGTCATCGATGACCTGATTGTCCTTGAGAAGCTCTGGCATCAGAAACTCCATCCGTCCTTGCAGCACAGTGATGAAGAAGCACGGAAAATCATGGCGCCAGTCCTGCCGGAGAAAAAGGGGGAAGCGATACTTCCGTTTGAAGCCTTTGAACATCGTGCTGCGGGCGCTCGCATCCATAAGCCGAAGCGCATCTTCTTCCTCTTCTTGGAAAGCCATGCACAGAGCGCGTTTGATCCACTCTATGAGAAACTGCATCTCATGGATGCAAGCAAGGCTTTTCGCAAGGATGCTCATACCGTATCCATTGAGAATTTCCTGCCAGGAGGGATGGTATCTCAGCCCTCTATTGTCAGTCTGATGTCAGGCATATTCGATGCTGACATGGAACTCAACGAGAATCAAGAGTTCTGGAAGGGCGCTTTGCCGACATCTCTGCCGAATCAACTCAAGAAGCTGGGCTATCAGACTAACTTCTGGTATGGTGGCCCGATGACGTGGAGCAGCCTTGACCACTTTATTCCTAGCGTCGGTTTTGACCGGAGTTTTGGCGGTCCAGATATCTGTGGCAAGGATGCGCCGCACACCTGGCTTGGTGTTTACGATCACATCTTCTTAGGGGAAGTGGCTAAGCGCATTGAGGGTGACAGTGACGAACAGCCATCGTTCCATTTCATCTACACGACTTCGCATCATGGCCCTTATCTACTGCCATTTGAAGAGCTGGGCTTTGATATTGACAAGGTCATGCCAGAGGTGCCAGAGGCGCTGCGCCGCGACAAGAAGAACTGGCGCCGCATGGCATCGGCATGGTATGCGGACCAGTCTGCGATGAGATTCGTTCGCGAGATGAAAAAACGCTATCCAGACAGTCTATTCATCGTGACGGGCGATCATTCCGCGGGTGTACTGCCATTGGATTTCGATATCGTACCGCGCCATGAGCCGAATCTGCGCGAGCGCTTCCTGACTTCGTTTGCCATGAGCCACCCCGATTTGACGCAGGACATGTTCAAGGACTGTCAGATTGGCAGTCATATGAATATCCTGCCGACGTTGATAGAGCTTATTGCCCCTAAAGATTTTCACTACTATGCCATCCAGCCATCATTGTTTGAAACGACCGACCATGTGGTCACGCCGTACTGCTGGATGACGAAGGATGTCATCGGCAGTTACAGTGAGCGCATCGAGCAAGCTCTTCATGTGTCGGCAGAGGCACTGCCGGTACAAAGAGACTGCGAACGCTTCAGGGGTGAGCAGGCGGCTTGGTGTGAACTGACCGGCTGGACAATCCGCCATATTGAGCAGTTGCGCAGCTGATTCCTGCGATGCGACATCACGAAGCTATATTGCCCTGTCGAAAGATGGGGCTTTTTATTTGCGTAACGGACTTGTTTAGAGTAAACTTATGATAAGAAGGATGTCAGAGTCATCCTGTAGAATACATAGAAGGAATGGAATGCATGCTGGACTATATAAAAGTAGGAAAGATTTTTTACAACACGAAGCGCTCGCGCGGCATGAAGCGCCTGATTGTCTTTGTTGCGCGGTGCCTCTGTCATAACCAACAGATGGAGCGGCTGCATCAGTTCTTTACGCGTGATGCGCTCTTAGCGCAGGTGGCCGAGAAGAATCCTTTTGTTTATGAGCAGCCGACGCGAGCCTTTTTCTACAACAAGTCGACGTTCGCGGAGCGTGCCAAGCTGGTTGAGCAGCATATGGATTATCTGGCGAAGCATCTCAAAGAGGATGTACTCATTGGCCTCTACAGTGAGACACCGTATATTCTCTGGGAAAGTCATGACGAAGCGGGCCACCTCCGCTTTGAGCTCACTTATCGTCCCGGCCAGCGAAAAGAAGGCCTCTTGTCTGTCGTGCTGCGCCTCGATGATGCAGACCTTTACCAGATGATGTTCTGGATCGCACCGAACAAGGCTGGTGAGTGGGCGCTCTGGATTGGAGCAATGCAGGGGCCGAACATGGAAAACGCCAAGGACATCGTCAAGAAGGTCACGAAGCGCTGCCATGCTTACCGCACGAAGAACTTCATCCTGCATGCGACGCAGGAGACGGCCAAGGCCCTCGGACTCAAGCACATCTACGCCGTCACGAACTACGGCTACTACGCGAACAACCACATCCGCCGCGACCGCAAGCTCAAGACGAGCTTCAGCGACTTCTGGAAGGAGTCGGGCGGCCGTCCCTGCGCCGACCAGCGTTTCTACGAGTTGCCGATGACAGAATACCGCAAGACCATGGAAGAAGTCCCCACGCGCAAGCGCGCCAATTACCGCAAGCGCTACGCCCTGCTCGATGAAGTCGATGTTGCGATTGCGAGCAAGATAAAATCCCTGTTGAGGTGAGATTGTATGTACATCAAGCATCTGGAATTGGAAAACTTCACTGTCCTACATGAACTCAATATGGATTTTTCACGTGGCATCAATGTGTTCATCGGTGAAAACGGCATGGGCAAAACGCATATCATGAAAGCTCTTTACAGTGCGTGCCAGGCTGTTAAGCCGGATATTTCCTTTTCGCAGAAGCTGGTGCGTGTCTTTCGCCCTGACGGTTTTGGCATTCATCGCTTGCTCAGTCGTTCGAATCGCGGTGGGCGTGCACGTGTCAAGGTAGTTTCTGATGGTGCATCTGTTGAGATGACATTTACGAATCGTACAGCGAAGTACGGCGCGACTGTCATAGGAGAGGAAAAATGGGAGAATCAGAAGGGTAATGTTGAAAGCACATTCATTCCAGCTAAGGAAATCCTTTCAAATTCCCGAAATCTTCCTGAAGCTGTAATGAAGGGAAATGTTGAGTTTGATGATACGTACATTGACATCATCGCTGCAGCGCGCGTCGACCTTTCACATGGTCCTGACACAACGGAACGCAAGCGATATCTGAAAATCCTGCATAAAATCACGCAGGGGCGCGTAACGGTGGCTGATGAGCGATTTTACCTTAAGCCCGGCAATCAGGCTAGGATTGAGTTCAACTTGGTGGCAGAGGGAATTCGCAAGATTGCCCTGCTTTGGCAGTTGATCAAGAATGGCACGCTTGAAAAGGGCGCAATGCTATTCTGGGATGAGCCTGAGGCAAATATCAACCCCAAGTACATTCCTATCTTGGCCGAGATGCTGCTGGAACTCCAGCGCAATGAAGTTCAGATTTTCATTTCGACACATGACTATGTTTTAGCTAAATATCTGGAAATCAAGCAAAAAGAAGATGATAAATTGCAGTATCATTCATTTTACATAGAGAATCAGGAGATTTGCTTTGAAACAGGTACATTTTCAGAGCTTAAACATAACTCCATCATGGATGCATTCTCACGACTGATGGATGATGTCTACAGTATCACGACTGGAGTCAATGCGCATGGGTGAAGTATATTGGGAAGAAAATCATGATTACCAGATTGATTTACGCAATGCGGCATGGTCATTAGAACTTCAGCCGCTCTATCGAGAATATAATCTCTCCCTAGCAGATGTCGATTGGATTTGTGAGTTTAATGGCAATATCTTGTTGATTGAATATAAGAATGCAAAACTTCCTTTTGAGCGTGGCTTTCGAGCTGCCGAAAACTTCAATCCATACAGCGATGAGAGAGTCGCGAATGTCGTAAGAAAATTTTTTGATAGTTTCTTTTATATAGAAGCATATCAAAGAAAACGGCCTGTCAAATACATCTATATTCTGGAATGGCCAAAAGGTGATATTTTCTCACGTAAGATGTTGCAAAATAAGATTGCAAAGTTTTTGCCGTTTCGCTTCCAGCAGCAAGAGAAACTGAGCCCATTGCTTATTGAAGAATTCCGGGTTGTTTCGATTGACGAATGGAATACTATGTATGCGGATATACCAATATCAAGATGTGATGATGATAAGGTGGAATGAGAGAGAATATGAGCTTACTGGCAATTTTGATCCTGACGCGCAATGAAGAAGAGAATATTGTCTCGGTGGTGGAGAATGCCAAGAAGTGCACGGATGAGGTCATTATCATCGACTCAGGCAGTACCGACCAGACAGTTGCCTTGGCAAAGGAACACGGCGCGAAGGTCAGCTTTCGTGCCTGGACAGACGACTTCTCCGCACAGCGCAATTTTGCATTGGAGCAGACAAACGCCGATTGGGTGCTTTACCTTGATGCTGACGAACGGCTCAATGATACACTTATCGCCGAGATCAAGCGTATCGTCGCGTCCGGCAAGATGGATGCACAATACGCTATCACGCGAAAATCCGTCGCCTTTGGTGTGACCTTCAGCTATGGTGTGCTCTATCCCGACCACGTCCTGCGCATGTTCCCTCGAGAAAGCGTCGGATGGGTCAACAAAGTCCATGAACGCCCCGAATGTCAGTTGCCCGCAAAACGCTTGCCCGGCTATATCGAGCACCATACCTATAAAGACTGGCATGAGTGGGAAGAGAAGCTCTGCCTGTATACAACCATCTGGGCAGAGGATGCCTATAAGCGGGGCAAGCGTATATCCATGGCGAGTATTTTCATGCACAGCTTAGGTGGCTTCTTTAAAATGTTCGTCGTACGTCGCGGCTTCCTGGATGGCTGGCTGGGGTCGTACCTGTGTTGTACCCATTTTTTCTACACCATGCTCAAGTATCTGAAGCTCCATGAGCTGCAGCGGAAAGGAGACTGAATATGCGCGTTGCGATTCTAGAGTCCATCGTCATGCCCGCAGGTCATGAAGTCGAATTTGACCGCATCCTGGTGGAAGAGCTCAAAAAGCAGGGGCATGAGCCTGTCTTCTTTGTGCCAGAGCACTTCCCATTCAAGCTGGACTATCACTGTGATGTCGAGTACCTGGATGGCGGCGAGGCGATATCATATGCAGGAGCAGGGCGTCTCAAGCGGCTCTGGCTGTCATTCCAGCGAGAGCGCCGTCGCTTGGCCTGGTTCAACAGCGCCTGCCGTAAGGCAGAGCAGGGACGTTGCGATGCCATCGTCGTGCCGACGAACAGCTGGCGCGTCATGCGCTCTATCCGGAACAGTGCAATCAAGAACAGCCCTGTCCCCGTCTTATTCCTGTTTCACGGGATCATGCCGAAGGACAGGGAGCGCTTCTGTGACGGCGTCAAGAGTCTTCGCTCATATTCGAACATCCATCTTGGTGCTCTTGGTTTGCAGACCTCATTCCCTGAACTGGCGGATTGCCCAAATTTCCACACGGTCATGGCACCCGTCTACGTTCCTTTTGACTTGCCAGTAACACCGGAGTTTCATGTTCATGATCCACTGCGACTCGGTTTTTTTGGACAGTATCGTCGCGAGAAGAACTTAGACTTTTTCCTGCAGGCATTTGCCAAGGCGACTTTTACGAATCCCGTCGAGCTTGTCGTGCAGGGCGCAACCGTGACGCAGGCGGACAGCGATGACTTTGAGCGACTGCGGCGGGAGTATGCATCGCACGATAATATCCATTTCCTGCACAAGAATTTCCTGGGCATCGAATGGCAAAAAGAACTCATGGACATCGATGTACTGCTCCTTCCGTATGGTGCAGAGCGTTACCGCTATCAGCCGAGTGCCATGTTGTTCACCGCAATTGGCTACTACAAGCCCGTCTTGCAATCGCCCGAGATGAACCCGGAGATCCTGAGCGAGTTCAAGATTGGTGAAGCGGTCAACCTCGATTCAGTGGATGTATTCTCTAAGCAGTTGGAGCACTTCGTCAATACCTTCCCGGAAAAGGCAGACGTATATCGTCAAGGCCTGATGGGAGCCAATGCAAAATACGGCCAGGATAAATTGATTCAGCGCATTGTAGGGATACTGTCAAAAGAATCTTGAGAGAAGGTGAGAGGGTGGAAAAGATGCAGCGCCTGTGTGTGCGTGACTTTGGCCCAATTCAGTCCTGTGATATCGAGATACCGAGATTGACCGTCATGACAGGGCCGCAGGCGAGCGGCAAGAGCACCTTGGCGAAGTTGATTTACTTCTTCAAACTTGCACAGCAGTATATTCAGGCACAGACTTTATCTGCTGTACAGATCGATAAATGGCTCCGGTCTGTATTCTTGCGTACGTTTGGCGATCTGACAGAGCTCTCTGATGCGATGCAGATCCGGTATGATTTTGCAGATGAACAGTGGCTGGAAATCACCAAGGGAATACATCCGCAAACACATTCTCAAACGGTATTGTTCCAGTTGAGCCGTGATTTTAGCCAGTCATCAGAAATGGTGGATGCCGTTTATATCCCTGCAGGGTGCAGCATGATCACGCTCTTGAGCGATCAGCTCCCAGTACTGTTTACAGATCCAAATCGTCAGTTGCCTGCGTTAGATTATTGTACCAATGCATACATCCATCAGATCCTGTCCCTGCGTCAATCCTTTGCCAATGGCTTAGATGGCTTGTTGAAACAGGAAATCGAGACGACGGATCGGGAGCTGAATCTGACCGTGTTGAAGCATATGATACAGTTAGCAGGAAAGATTCTCAAAGCGCGTTACTGCTATCGTGCGGGCGAGGAACGTCTCTTGCTTGATATGAATAAGCCAGGGAAGTCCATCAAGGTCAACTTCGCTTCTTCTGGTCAGCAGGAAACGGTATGGGCATTGAACCTACTCTTCTATTACCTGTTAGAGGGCAAGCCTTCCTGCATTATCTTAGAAGAGCCAGAGGCTCATCTTTATCCAGATTCACAGAAATACATGGCCGAGGCATTGGCGACCTTTGCACATGCAGGGAGTCAGGTCATCGTCACGACTCATAGTCCCTATATCTTGGGAGAGTTCAACAACCTGCTCTATGCTGCCGAAATTCATTCAGCAGATGAGCAGCGCAATGCAATTGTACCGTCATGTGAGGCCTTAGATGCTTCTTGGACCAAGGCAGTGCATGTCATCAATGGTCAGGTCGTAGATGGCATGGAGGATGGCTTGATTGACAACAGTCTGATTGACGGGGCATCAGATACCATCAATAATGAGAATGATGCTTTGATGGAGCTCAAATGGCAAATGGAGAAAGATAATGGGTAAGTTAGCCAAGTTTCGATCCCTGTGCAGTGAGCAGCAGGCAAAAATCGTATCACAAGACAGAGAAAGCCGAAATCCATGTAAGCATATTGCCGTCAATAAGGATCGTTCACGTGTTGTGCAATATCAACTGGATGGTCAGGTCTTTACGGGGCATGAACAACGATGCGATTTCCTGGTCATGAATCAGGACAAAAAATCAGCTTATCTGATTGAACTAAAAGGCTCTAATGTCCTGCATGCTATGGATCAGGTGCTTTCTGCGGAAAATTTGTTAAAAGAAGACTTGGTAGGGTATTCGGTATTCTATCGTATTATCTATCGGAGCAGAACGCAGGAGGTAAGGAAAAGTCGTATCATTCGCTGGAAAGAAAAAGAAGGAAAAAGAAATGGAATCCCCGTGGTTATTCTTAAAGAAAAGCAGCTGGAAGAATTAATTTGATGATTAGGCTGGTTCGATATAAGAAAAACCAGAAAATTAAATGTAAGCATTGTTCATAAATTAGAAGATGATGAGCCTTATGTGCATGAGGCTCACAAGTAACAATGATATTTTATGATATTGGTATTCTGTAGTTGAATTTGTAGAACAGGTATCACAGCTTAGCAAACTAAATCGAATTGCCATGGTGAGATGCTCAATAGTCGATATTTCAGAAAAATAATCAGATATATGGTAGTAAAAGGTTGTTTACATGTAAGAGTATGGAGAATAAAATGAAGGTACTTTTGATACATCGGTGGTCACATTTGGAGAATGTTGGCGGAGTACAAAGAGTCTTTTTTTCAATGGCAAATGCATTATCAAAACAATATGAAGTTACTGCTTTTGCTATGACACAGACAAGCGATGGAAGGCCATTCTTTGAGTTAAGCTCTCGTGTAAAGTTCGTTCATAAGGATCATTGTTATAATGGGAAGAAAAGTATCTGGCATCGGATAGTGAGAGCTTTTCATAGAAAGAGAGTGCAACGTCATAGATATGACCAGCAGTATATCGACCCTATTTGGGCGAAAACGATGCGTCCAATTATCGAGCAGGAGAAACCGGATGTTATCATATCCTATCGCTTGGATGTAGCTCGTGTCTTATTACATAAGCTCCGGGTAGAGTGCCCGGTTATAATCATGCTTCATCAATCTGCACAATCAGTACTGAAATATATGACGATGGAAGATAAGCAGACTTTAGAAAGGGCTGCATGTGTGCAGGTCTTGATGCCGAGCGATGTGTTAGTAGTTGAGAAGTTGGCAAAATGTCAAAATGTTATCTGCATACCAAATGCAGTTAAGGCATCTGGGCTTACGAGTACGCTGACGAATCATAAAATTATTCATGTGGGCAGATTTAGCAGAGGTGATAAACGCCAACATATCATAATCAAAGCATTTCATCTTCTGCAGGATGATTTTCCTGATTGGAAGGTTGAGTTCTGGGGGGGGACAAGCGAGCAGAATTCATATGCGCGTGAGTGCTATGAACTAGTGAAGAAATATCGATTGGAATCTCGTGTACAATTTAAGGGGATTACGCACCATGTTTCAGAAAAGTTAGCGCAAGGATCAATATTTGCTTTTCCGAGCAAAGAAGAAGGGATGGGAATTGCATTGGTGGAGGCAATGGAAGTTGGTCTTCCTGCTGTTGGATTTCAATCCTGTCATGCGGTTAATGAAATCATCCAGGATGGCGCTAATGGTATCTTATGCGAGGATGGCGTTGTTCCTTTTGCTGAGGCTTTGAGAAAACTGATGGAAAGTGAAGTTTTGCGTAAGCAATTAGGAAGAGGTGCAAAGATATCTGTTTCTGAATACACTCCAGAAAGAGTATGGCAGAAATGGGAGAACCTTCTTCAATATATTGCTCGAGAAAAGGGAATGAAATTTTGATTTATAATAACAGGGAAGAAAGATATGGGAGAAAAAGGTTTATTGTCGGTAATTATTCCGGTTTATAAGGTCGAACCGTATTTAAAACGGTGTATTGATTCTGTACGAAAGCAAACATATGAGAAACTACAAATTATACTGGTTGATGATGGATCTCCAGATAACTGTGGTAAAATCTGTGACGAATATACAGAATTAGATTCGCGCATTATAGCAGTTCATCAAGAGAATGAAGGACTTAGCGATGCGCGTAACAATGGATTGCTTTTTGCCAAGGGTGAATATATTGCTTTTGTCGATAGCGATGATTGGTTGGCACCGACCATGTATGAAACATTAATTAAAATGATAGAACAGCACAATTTGGACATGGCGCGTTGCTCAGTTATTGGTTCGGATGGTACGCACGAAGATCATATCTTGCCACATGCAAATATAGCTAATAAAATTGTTACAGGACGAGATGTCTTTGAGCTTTATTTTACAGAGTTCCTTTGTAAGGTCGTTTGGAATGCGGTTTACCGTCGCGATATCGTCATGGGCATTCTTTCACCATCTGGATGCCATTCACAAGATAACTACGTATCTGGACGGTATCTGTACCGTACGAAACGCATGATGATTACAGATAAATGTCTCTACTATTATTATAGGAATCCGACTAGTACGACGCACGGTGGTCATAAGCGGTTTTTAGATATTTGTATTTGTACAGAAAAATTGCGCGATGATTTAATCCGAGAAGAACATATGGAAGATATATCCTACATTGAGCGTTTAAATCGAAAACTTGCTCGAGAACTCTTTCATTTTGTGCGAGTGAATGATGCACATTATCGTGTATCTGCAATTCAAAAGTCGCAAAAGGATTTCATTGATAAATATCTAGATTTTTTCCGTCGTCTACGCTTTGATTGGGTGTTACATAAAAAGCATATTCGTATATTGAAATAATCGAGGAGGAATAATAAATGGCAAACCAATTCACAACTGAGTATTTTGAAACACATCGATTATATAAAGAAAAGCATGACTTTTTATATTTACCTGCAGATAATAACAAGCCGGTTATGCATATTGCCTTTAACATCAATGATCCTTTTTTTAAACCGCTAGGGGCAGAGATTACTTCTATTCTGGAAACAAATCAAGATATTGCTTTTAATTTTCATGTTTTTGTTGATTCGTATAGTCCGGAAAATAAAGATAATCTTGAAAAAACGGCCCGGAAATACCATTGTAATATCTATTTGTATGTAATGGATATGAGTATTTTTGCAGGCTTCCATATCAAAGTAGCTCGTTTTTCGCGTGTTACATATATTCGTATTGTTATGCCTTGGGTACTTCGTCATGTTGCAGACCATTATCTTTATCTGGATTCTGACATGATTTGTGTGGGCAGCTTGAAGCGGTTCTTGACTACAGATCTTGAGGGGAAGGCGATTGGGGCCCTGACCTATCATACGCCGGACCGTGTGGCGTTCTTGAAGATGAAGCAAGATGTATATTTTTCGGACGGATTGATGTGGATTGATATCCAGGAATGGATTCGAGAAAAAATCACGGAGCAGGTCTTTAGCTATCAAGGAGCGGATCCACGACGCTTCAAGGGACAAACACAGGACCTTTTAAACTTGGTGGTCGAAGGTAATATGAAGCCAATACCGAATCTTTTTCATCATAAAAATAAAGATTTTAGTATACAGGGAATCCTTATTCACTATTCAGGCCGCGATAAACCATGGGAACTCGTATTGGATGAAGACGATGAGCTGTGGAGGCATTATCTTGATATCTCCTTCTGGGAGAGTATGCCGAATCCAATGCCACCAAAGAAGCCGTCGTACTATCACAGCTTTAAAAAACTAGCTCAGGTATATCGAGCAAAAGGTGAAACTTGGAAAGAGATACAGTGTTTATTCTGGTATTCTGTGTTGAAGATTCGTTATAAGATTTAATGAAATAGTTGTAAAAGAGAGTAGGTAATAGAAATGAACATTGCTATTGCTGGAACTGGCTATGTTGGATTATCAAATAGCATGCTTTTGGCTCAGCACAATAATGTTATAGCTTTAGATATTGTTCCAGAGAAAGTAGAGATGCTCAATAAGGGATTATCGCCTATTGTTGATGCAGATATCTCTTCTTTCTTGCAGCGCGATGACATCCACTTCAAGGCGACGCTGGATGCCAAGGAAGCATTCTCGGATGCTGACTTTGTCATCATCTCGACTCCGACGAATTATGATCCGAAGAAGAACTTCTTTGACACATCGTCGGTGGAGACGGTCATTGAGGAGGTACTGGCCATCAATCCGCAGGCGGTGATGGTCATCAAGTCAACGGTGCCAGTCGGGTATACAGAACATGTGAAGGCGAAGTACCATACGGACAATATCATGTTCTCGCCGGAGTTTTTGCGTGAGGGCAAGGCTTTGTATGATAATCTCCATCCATCTCGTATCGTAGTTGGTGAAAAGTCGGAGCGGGCACATGTCTTTGCCAATCTGCTGGCAGAAGGCGCAGTCAAGAAGGATATTCCGATGATCTTCACGGGATCGACGGAGGCGGAGGCCATCAAGCTCTTTGCGAATACGTATCTGGCGCTGCGTGTGGCGTATTTCAATGAGCTCGACTCGTATGCGGAGATTCGTGGCCTTAATACGGGCGATATCATCAAGGGTGTCTGCCTTGACCCGCGTATCGGTGACTTCTACAACAATCCGTCTTTTGGCTACGGCGGCTACTGCCTGCCGAAGGACACGAAGCAGCTGTTGGCGAACTACCATGATGTGCCGCAGAATCTGATTTCGGCAATCGTTGAAGCGAACCGTACACGTAAGGACCACATCTCGGATATGATCATCGAGAAGAATCCGAAAGTCGTCGGTGTCTACCGCCTGACGATGAAGAGCAATTCGGATAACTTCCGCGCATCCGCCATCCAGGGTATTATGAAGCGCATCAAGGCGAAGGGCATCCCTGTCGTGGTCTATGAGCCGACGCTCGATGCTCCGGACTTCTACCGTTCACGCGTCATCCGCGATTTGGATGAGTTCAAGCGCGTCAGCGACGTCATCATCACGAATCGCTGGGATGATGCATTGGCAGATGTCAGGGAGAAGGTCTACACGCGCGATCTCTTTGACCGCGATTGATTTTTGAGACAGGGAAAGGAAGGACGGACATGTCTTATTTACCATTTGATGCGGAGAAAAAAGTCTTGGTCACTGGCGCGGCGGGCTTTATCGGATTCCATCTTTCGAAGCGTTTGCTGGGGCTCGGGGCGACGGTTGTCGGCTTTGACAATGTCAATGACTATTACGATGTCGGGCTGAAGGAGAGCCGCCTGGAGAGCCTGCGCCAGTATCCGAAGTTCACGTTCGTCAAAGGTGACTTGGCGGATGAGGCGGCGGTCACGGCACTCTTTGAGCAGTATCAGCCGGACATTGTTGTCAACTTGGCGGCACAGGCTGGTGTGCGGTACAGCATTGACCATCCGCGCTCGTATATCGATTCCAACATTATCGGCTTCTTCAATATTCTTGAAGCCTGCCGCCATCACAAGGTAGAGCATCTTCTCTTTGCATCGAGCTCGTCGGTTTACGGCAATCAGAAGAAGACGCCATTCTCGACGACAGACAATGTCGACCATCCCATCAGTCTCTATGCAGCGACGAAGAAGTCGGATGAGCTCATGGCGTATACGTACAGCCATCTCTATGGCATTCCCGCGACGGGCTTGCGCTTCTTCACGGTCTACGGTCCGTTCGGGCGCCCGGATATGGCTTATTTCAAATTTACCAACAAGATTCGCCAGGGAGAGCCTATCCAGATCTACAATAACGGCGACATGTACCGCGATTTTACGTATGTCGATGATATTGTAACGGGCATTGAGCATATGCTCTGTAATCCGCCCAAGGCCAATGAGCTCGGCGACCGCTATAAGGTCTACAACATCGGCAACAATAAGCCGGAGCAGCTTATGCATTTCATCGAGGTCCTGGAGCAGGCTATCGGCAAGACGGCGAAGAAGGAGTTCCTGCCAATGCAGCCCGGTGACGTTTACCAGACGTATGCGGATGTCAGCGAACTGGAGCGCGACTTTGACTTCAAGCCTTCGACGACGATTGAAGAGGGGCTGGGCAAGTTTGCTGAATGGTATAAGGACTATTATAAGGATTGAGCCCTATCGGATGTCCGTCAACATGGTCTGCAATGGATGATCCACTGATTCAGGGAGAAGAGAGGGATAGGGATGCCGGATAAAAAGCGCATTGCGCTCATCACGGGGGCGTCGAGCGGGCTGGGGCGCGAATTTGCTAGGCTCCTCACGCGGGAGGCGGTTGATGAGCTCTGGCTGGTGGCGCGGCGCGGGGAGCGTTTGCGGGAGCTCTCGGCGGAGCTGGCTGTTCCGTGCCGCATCTTTGCGCTGGATCTGACGCAGGAAGCCGCGCTGGAGGAGCTTTCGGCGGCGCTTTCGGCGGAGCCTCCTGTCGTGCGGTATCTCGTCAATGCGGCTGGCTTTGGCCGCATCGGGATGGCGGCGGACATCGGGGCGGCGACGACGGGCCGCATGATCGCGCTGAACTGTCGCGCGGCGGCGGAGCTCACGGAGCGGGCGCTGCCGTACATGGAGCGGGGCAGCCGGGTGCTCGAGATCGCCTCGTGCGCGGCATTCCAGCCCATCCCGTATCTCGCGGCGTATGCGGCGACAAAAGCCTTCCTCTTGCGCTACAGCCGCGCGCTGGCGGCGGAGGTCGCAGCGCACGGCATCACGGTCACGGCCATCTGCCCGTACTGGATCCGCGACACGGAGTTCATCCACGAGGCCAAGAAGACGGACCGGCGCGGTCTCTTCCGGGGCTTCCCGCTCGCGACGGATCAGAAGACCGTCGCCCGCCGCTCTCTCTGGGCCGCGGCGCATGGCTTCACCGTCTTTACGCCGGACCTCGTCTCGACCCTGCACCGCATCGTCACGTCCATCCTGCCGCACCGCCTGATGATCGCCCTGAGCAACCTCTGGCGCCATCTGGCGGGCTGAGAGAAATGTGATCTGATAAGTGGTTGATGTGGACGTGGTTTCTTGCTACGTTATATTTATTATAAATACCAAATAATGATATTTGTATTTTTAATAAATTTCGCTGTTCACTCTTTCTCACATC
>OIWK01000371.1_pt1 | contig 48356 bp, 44 predicted proteins | sample 1587401 | NCBI WGS metagenome assembly OIWK01 (sample SAMEA3888911, study PRJEB22519) | human gut metagenome | biome: human gut; feature: human-associated habitat; material: faeces | place: Denmark | collected 2009 | reverse complement strand
GGCAACATCGAAAGGAGGTGCCAGATATGGCAATTTATCATATGCAAGCCAAAGTCGTCAGCCGTGGTTCCGGTCGGTCTGCTGTTGCTGCTTCTGCTTATATGAGCTGTAGCCGCATGTACAATGATTATGATGGCATTCAGCATGACTATACCAGAAAGCAGGGTCTGATCTATCAGGAAGTGATGCTTCCTCCAATGGCTCCATCGAAATGGAATGACCGGGAACAACTCTGGAATGCTGTGGAAGAAAACGAAAAGACCAAAGACAGCCGACTTGCAAGAGAATTTGTTGTCGCACTCCCCGTTGAGTTGGATAAAGGCAGCAATATTTCTCTTCTTCAAGATTTTATTAAAAAGAACTTTGTAAATATGGGGATGTGTGCTGATTTTGCCATTCACGATACAGATGGTCACAATCCCCATGCACACATTCTTCTTACTGTCCGACCACTAAATGAAAATGGAACATGGCAGTATAAAACGGAAAAAGAATATCTCTGTATCAAAGATGGGGAAGAAAAAGGATTTACTGCTTCTGAATTTAAAACTGCTCAGAAACAGGGATGGGAAAAGCAATATCGCTATAAAGTTGGAAAAAAGAAAGAATATCTGACTTCCTCTGTTGCACAGGAAAAAGGATATGAACGGATTGATAAACACCCCAAGAGCAGCCGATATGGCAGACAGAATCCTATTTCCGAACAATGGAACAGTGATGAACAACTTTGCATCTGGCGGGCAAACTGGGCAGATGCCGTAAATAAAATGCTTGCACGTAATCAGATAAATGCTACCATTGATCACCGCAGCTTTGCAGATCAGGGAATCGCCGAACAGCCAACCATCCATGAAGGCTACATTGCCCAGAATATGGAAAAGAAAGGCATGATAGCAGACCGCTGTGAAATCAACCGTCAGATTCGTGCGGATAACAAAATGCTCCGAGAATTAAAAGCAAAAGTAGCAAAACTGGCTGAAGCTGTAGAAAAGTCTATTCCGATAATTGCAGAAACATTGGAAGTAATCCGAAATCACATGATTTTTACACAATATCATTTGCTCCACAATGAGATGCAAAAAGAAGTGATCCATGACTGGATGAATCATTTTAATCCAATACTGAATAAATACAACACCGTTAAAAAGAAACTCAAAGCTAAAGTTACAGAACGGAAAGAGCTGAATGTAGAAAAAGAGAAAACCAGTATTTTGAATCCCATCCAGCATATAAAATTGAATCAGCAGCTTACCACTGTTACCGAAGAAATTGAAGAACTGAAATCAAGGAAAGAGCAGCTAATCTTCCAGGCACAATGCTCTACCGATAAAGATATGACAAATCTATCCAAGAAATATGACCAGATGAATAACAATCTTGATATCCTAGATTCTCAGGACATCTCGCTCAAAAAACAGCTTGAAAAAGATGCCGCCGCTTTCCGGGAAGAAAAATTTCATCCTGAACCAGAACAATATACCGAGTTACTGGATACCAGAATCCAGATACGTCCTGATTTCCGGGATAAGCTGATTGAACAGCTCAAGGGGACTTTCGGTAAATATTATGACTATCACAGTCGTGATATTGCAGCCGATGAGGTGGATTATCTCAATGTGGAAGACCCTGATGTTTTCTCCCATCGTGCATGGGAACTTGAATATCAGAGAAAGCAGGAAATGCGACGAAATCAGCCTGCTCGATCTAAGAAAAAGTCACATGATATGGAATTGTGATTTTTACAAAATGGTATACATTAAAGGACTGTTGCTCATAGAAATAATAGTTCTACAGAACAGCAGTCCTTCTCAAATAATTCAATATATTTCTGACTTCGTGTATTTCTTGATTCTCCCAATCCGTTCCCAGTTTTCCGGGAATCCCATTCTCTCAAGTATTTCTTTATGTATTGGATGCTTTTTGAAGCACACTTTTAAATCATAAAAGAATGTGCGAAAATCTTCATCTGGCAAAAGTAGCTTTAAAATAATAACCTGTGCATAGAGATCATTCTTACCGTATTTATAACGCCCTTTTTCCTTTGATATCTGTAAACGCTCATAAATATTTCTATCCAACAACGCATCTTTTGTCCGAAAGTCAAACAACCGATCATTATGAGCACAAACATTTCTGAATTTTGTCATAACCGCCAGCATTTTTCCCAGTTCATTTACCTTCAGAGGTCCAAAGTCCTGACAGACTTTAATCTGTATACGCCCCTTCTGACTGGCATATATTTTTGATAACTGCCCGATTGTCAGGACATTCATCAGCACCCACAATGGAACGTATTGATATATCGTCATGTAATGCCGAATATAAACGTAGTCGCTGTCATATCGTAGCTGCCCGGACATAATCTTTAACATTTTATTTATCACATTTTTCTTCTTGCCTGTATAGTCATAATTATTCACATTCAGATAGTCTGACTGTAAATCCCCATATTCATTACAAAAATGATATGATAAGGATGATTTTATGTTTCGTTCTGCTACTAAAATATATTTAAGGAAAATATTTCTCAAATCATTATCAAAGTTATACAATTCGTAAATATCTTCAAATGTTGTTCCTCTTTGAAATTGGTCGTTGTTTGACTCCTTAAATATCTCTTTATAGCCATTGATCAGTGGAAAATACCCGATTTTAAGCAATGTTCTTCTGGCATATTCTTTATCAGAAATTATTAAACCTTTCTGTTCTTCCAGAAAAGTAATCTGTTCATCATATGTTAAAAATTGCTTTTTATTCAAGTTTTCCACCACCTTTCATCTGCTTTACCAATTTATCCGTATAAATAACGAAAGGCCCCCGCAGGAGCCTTCCGGACTATGGGCTTCTCAAGTTTCCATAGTGCGATCACTGAGTATATCTTAGCCTTTCCAAACAAGTTTGTCAAGGAGAATATACCCATTTTAGTTTATGTGCGTCCATATTAAATAATGCGAGTATTGGGTTAAATATACACAATTTCATTTAACACAATCTCTTCTGCAGCATTCCGAATATTATTGACCGCCCCAACCCATGCCATCTGATCACGTACTTTCAGTTCTTCTGTAATTGCCTGTCTTTCCATCATCCGATCTACCAGCACTTCCATTCTTTCATTTGCCTGCTGATCTACTTCATTCAAATGTGCTGTTAATTTGCCCGTCAGCAGATAAGAGGAATATAACCCTGATCGATGTTCTTTCAGAAAACTTTTTCTAAACATTCCATACTTTCCGTAATGTGCTTCTTCCTGTTCTTTCAATTCCAGATTCGGCAAATAATAATCTCCACATAATGTATAGCTGATTCCTGTTTTCTTATCTATAATATGTTTTTTCATTTTGTATTCCTTTCCGGCAAGTGTGCCCTGTAATAAATCGTGCTCCGTTTCCCGGTTAACATTGCCCCCTCCCATGAAGTATGGTAGAATAAGGCTATTAAAATGAAACCGGAGGTATCACATGGCTATCAGTTCCAATAATGTTCAGGTCTATACTACCCTTTCCAAAGAACTGGTCGCTGAGATTGATAAGGATGCGAAAGAGAACTTTCGTACACGTTCCCAGCAGATCAATATGATTCTGACCGAGTATTATAAGACCAGAATGACAACCGATCATGAATCCGATTAAACACTGAATCTCCTGAAAACACAGGAAATATCAGTGTTTTCTTATGTTTTCCCTTAATTATAAGGTTCATGTGATCCATAATTATTTCCAAAACTGATATTGACAGCAATCGGTCTTCCCATCTTCACTGCCTGTCGTACCAGATAATCAATCCCTTCCATCAGTTCCGTTGTGCGTGGAAATGAATTTTGCCGTGCATTTCCCATCTTCACGACCAGAAGATCACTCTTGTACGCAATGCCACGGTTCACCCCATCCAATGCTCTCCCATTTCCCGCCGCGATTCCAAGCACTGCCGTCCCATGTCCGCTGGAATCCCTGGTCGGAACAAGATGCCTGCCTTCGGTTTCCCCAAATGCAAGCGCCTCATCAATTTTATCTTTCGTATATTCAGTTCCTCTTATGTAACCTTCCGGCGGATTTCCGGGTATACTCTGATCCCACAGTTTTAAGATCCGACTGCTGCCATCCTCATTTCTAAAATCCGGGTGAAAATAATCCACACCAGAATCCACAACCCCAACCAGAATCTCCTCACCTGTCAATCCATCATTTCCTGCCTGCACAGGCAGTATGCAGCTCGCTGCTCTCTCCTCTAAAGTCTCAAAGTAAAGTCTTTTCGGTTTTTCAATAAACTCAATCTGTTCTCTGTTTGAATATGCATCAATCTCTGATTCTGGCAAAGTCACTATCGCATAACCTCCGAGCAGCGACACTACCTCGATCCCCACTCCGGCAAGTCCACTCTCCGGACCGCTGTATTTTACGATCACATCCCACCGTCTGGTCTTCGGATCATATCCCACGTTCAGATTTTCTGATTTTTCCCTTTCCTTCGGTGTAGCATCCATAGACAAATTTAACAGATTATCGACTTTCTGATCTGGCATTGCTGTCTCATTTCTGTTTCTGCATTTATTTCAGTATATGCATTTTCTCTTACCCATAATTATTGAGTAAAGTAAAATTTTACATAGATTTTTCATTACTCTGCATTCGCATTTTACACTCCCTCTCTATAATAAAGATAAATCAAAAAAACAATCACTTTTGATTAAGAAATGAGGGATTACAATGTATAAAACTTTATGGAATCATATTAAAAAACATACAAAGAAACATACTACCGCATCCGTTTTTCTTCCTCTTCTGGTAATCGGATGGACAGTTGCCGGCCTCCTTACAGGTGCACTGATCTGTCCGTTTCTCCAGAATGCCACCACACTTGTCAGAGCAACTGTTATTCTCTGTTCCGGTGGATATGCAGGACTGATCTTTGGATTTTTTGGCGGTATCTTCTATATCTACCGCGGTACTGTAAAAAAATCCACTCACGCGGTTTCCTTTCTCCAGCCAGAACATAATTAAGAACTGCCATTATAGCAGTTCTTTTTTTCTGTCTGTTAATGAAAAAAATTATTGACAGCCTCCCATGCATTTGTTATAGTAGGTGCAATCTGATTTTAGGGAAATTACGTGAGGGAGTAATTTGCACGAAAGAATGTGTGATTTGTCAACATACTGGTATTTTGGGTTGCTGTGAACAAAACGAACAGTAACTGTTTTGTACCTGGCAAATCTTAATGAATGAGACTCATGTATGCAGTAAGGCAGTACATACAGGACTTTTGCGTCTGTACTGTTTTGCTGCATACGTGGGTCTTTTTGTGTGCTCAGATACTTTCTTAACGAAAAAAAGAAAAAGGAGAGCTTAACTATGTTAATGTTTATTGAATTGTTTCTACTGGGTATCGGTCTTGCCATGGATGCTTTTGCAGTTTCCGTCTGTAAGGGACTTGGAATGCGCAGGCTCAACAAGAAGCAGACCCTCATCATCGGTCTTTATTTCGGTGGATTTCAGGCATTGATGCCGCTTATTGGCTGGCTCCTCGGCAGTCAGTTCCAGAAATATATCACCAGCATTGACCACTGGATCGCATTTATCCTGCTCAGCTTTATCGGCGGCAAAATGATGATCGAGGCCATCCGGGAATGGAACGAAGAAGAAACCGTCGACGTCATGGATGCACCTCTCGATCACAAAAATATGCTCGTTCTCGCTGTTGCTACCAGCATTGACGCACTTGCCGTCGGTATCACCTTCGCCTTCCTTGATACTCCGATCATAGAAGCAATCACCATCATTGGAATCACGACTATGATTATCTCCATTATCGGAGTTGTTGTCGGAAACTTTTTCGGAAGCAGATACAAAAGTAAAGCTGAGTTTATCGGTGGTCTGATCCTGGTCCTTCTTGGTCTTAAGATTCTTCTTGAACATCTCGGTATTCTTGTTTTCTGATAGTTCCATCACATACAGTCCAGATTCATAACATCGTATGAACAGGACTGTATTTTTTTACGATCATTATTGACATTTCATGAAAAAACATTTATTATTATAACATATTTATTCGGTATGTTTATATGGTTTTATTTGATTAAGGAGTGTGATCTCATGAATATCTTATGCTTTGGTGATTCTAATACCTGGGGATATAAGCCGGATAAAACCGGCCGATTTGACGAAAATACAAGATGGACTGCTCTTCTTCAAAAAAAGCTTGGTCCAGCATATCATATTATAGAAGAGGGACTTTGCGGAAGAACTACCGTCTTTCATGATGAACTCCGTGAAGGCCGCCGCGGACTGGATATGATCGGTGTTACTGTAGAGATGCATGATCCTCTTGATCTTGTGATCATCATGCTCGGAACCAATGACTGCAAAACCCGCTATGGTGCTTCTGCCAGTGTGATCGCAAAGGGCCTTGATCAGGTAATCCGTAAGGCACGGCTCAATGCATCTCAGCATTTTGACTTGCTTATTATCTCTCCGATCCATCTTGGTCATGGTGTGGGAGAACCGGATTTTGATCCGGAATTTGATGAAAAATCTGAAGCAGTTTCCAGAAATCTCGCAGATGAATACCGCAAAGCTGCACTTCAGAATCATGCCGCTTTCCTGAATGCTGCTGATTTCGCTTCTCCAAGTATAACCGACCGTGAACATATGGATGAAAAAGGACATGCCGCACTGGCTGATGCGGTTTACGATAAGATCATCGCACTTGGGAAAGGGCTTGCCAACGTAATCTGATTTACTACAAATAAAATTAACCGCAAGAGATTTGCGTAAACAGAATCTCTTGCATATTCTCTTGTTTACCTGTTTTCTTTGTGTTTTGATAAAATCAGGATGACCACAAAGGTGAGCATCTCAGATGCCAGGAATGACAGCCAGACACCATTCATTCCCAGAAGCTTTGCGAGCACAATCGCACAGACTGCGATTGCAACAGCACCTCGAAGCAGTGATCCGATGATCGCCGGACGTGTACTTGCAGTTGCTGAAAAATATGCCACCAGCATGATATTTACTCCGGCAAACAGAAATCCAAGGAAGTATAAGCGCAGTCCTGTATGTGCATATTTCAGAAGAAGCAGATTATTTTCACTGTTAAAAGCCGCAACAAATGGATCTGTAAATATCCATACCAGAATAACCATCGCCACTTCTACTACGATCACACTGGTCAATGCCCAGCGAAGAAGTTTTTTTACCTGACCGTGCTCACCTTTTCCAAAGCTTTCACTGATCAATGGCTGTGTTCCCTGTGCCATTCCGTTCGTGATCGCCATTCCTACAAGTGACATATTTGCAACAACACCATAGGCTGCAACTCCGGTACTTCCGGTAAGCCCAAGAATCAGCATATTAAATATAAAGGTGATCACAGCCGAAGAAATTTCTCCTACAAAAGCCGACACACCAAGCTGACAGCATGAGATCAGATGACGCACAGACAGCTTTTTCCATCGGAAACCAACGCTGCATTTTTTGCTCATATAATGCGTGGAACATATCAGCATGGTGACAACCGGGCAGAATGCCGTTGCAAGTGCAGCGCCGGAAAATCCAAGCCCCATCGGGAAAATAAAAATATAGTCAAATACTACATTGAAGACACTTCCGGCAAGAGAACCAGCCATTACCTTGGAAGTTGCATTGTCATTTCTTGCAAATGCTGTGACGGTATAATTTGACATGAAAAGCGGTGCCACAATAAGGATGATACGCAGGTACGTCTTACCCAGTTCAACCAGTCTGGCATCTGCCCCAAGAAATGCCAGACATTTATCCGGAGCAAAGATTCCTGCCAGCACAAACGGAATACTGAACAGCACACTCCAGGCAATTGACTGTGTAAAGTAGTGGTCTGCCGCCTCTCCTTTGGCTTTGCTGATTCCATATCTCGTCGCCGATCCAATCCCGATCATTGCTCCGATTGCATAGATCAGACCGAATACCGGAAGAATCAGATTGAGAGCTGCCAGTCCATCTGCTCCCGAAGCATATGCTATAAAAAAAGTGTCCGCAAGAATATAAACTGAAAGTCCAATCATTCCTGCAACACTCTGCAATACATATTTTGAAAATCTTTTTAACATTATCTTCTCCTCATTTCACAGATTATCTTCTGCATTATAGTAAAAAGTTCCGTAACTGTTCAGTACCCTCACAGTTACGAGTCAAAATGCATTCCAAATCACCTTCGGTGATGGCATTTTGCCTTATATGTCTCGGGATTTTGGCAAAAAATGTGCCAAAACGCCTCGCGGGATACTACCTTCTGAATAGTCATAAAGTTCCTCAAAAGACAATAGCCCTTTGAAGAACTTTCTATAATTGTTTCATATATCTATCGTTTCCTGCCAAGCTCCCAGAATGCCACGGCACTCGCCGCTGCCACATTCAGTGAATCTACTCCATGCGACATCGGAATCATCACCGTATAGTCACAGTCTGCTATGGTTGTGAATGCCAGTCCGTCACCTTCTGTACCGAGAATTACTGCAAGTTTCTCTTCCGCCAGCAGCTTTGGATCATCAATACTACAGGAATCCTCACGCAGTGCCATTGCCACAGTTTTAAATCCCATATCCTGAATGACCTTCATGCTCTCCTGTGGCCAGGATGTTTTTTTGTCAAAATATGTCCATGGGATCTGAAATACGGTTCCCATGCTCACCCGGGCTGCTCTTCGATAAAGTGGATCGCTGCATCCGTTTGTCAGAAGAACAGCATCCATATGGAGAGCCGCTGCGCTTCGGAAAATTGCCCCGATATTTGTCGGATTCACGACATTTTCCAGAATTGCAATGCGGCTGGTGTTTCTGCATATCTCTTCTACAGATGGAAGCTGACGGCGTTTCATTGCACAGAGCATGCCTCTTGCCAGTGCATAACCTGTCATTCCTACAAGTACTTCATATTCTGCTGTATATACCGGGATTTCCGGATAACGTTCCAGGATATACTTTGCCTCACCCTCCAGGTCTTTATGTTCAACAAGGAAGGAAATCGGTTCATAGTCTGCATTTAATGCACGTTCGATCACCTTCGGGCTTTCTGCAATAAAAATACCTGGATCTGGTTCGTAATATCTGAGAAGCTGCACCTCCGATGTCCGTGCATATATATCTAATTCCGGTGCGATAATGTCGTTGATTTCGATTATATTCTTCACGGTGTTCTCCTGTTTATTATCAAATGTAATCGTTCGGCTGATAGGCTGTGCACCTTTCTTTGGTGTTTCGACTTTCGCCTCACTTGTTTTATCTTACCACAAAGCCGTACCGGAATCCATTCCATCATTTTTTATTTTTCCGCACTCCAGATCAGATGACTCTTCGCTGCCAGTTCCTCCGCTTTCTTCTGGGCTTCCTGCGGATTATCCTGATAATCCCAAAGTTTACATGCTTCTTTTACATTTTCCGGATCCACATAGTAGACATTTTCAATTCCTGATGGAAACGAGGTCTCATCTGTAACTGCATCATCGCCCCGGTCATGTGCTTCCTGAAATTCCTTGATAGACCAGAGTTCGTTTTCTGTACCAGAATCTGACGGATACTGTCTGCTTGTCCACATTGTTTCAGACATCATATAGAACATATTTTTCTGATCCACAGACAGAATCGATTTCAGCCTTCCCAACGGACTGACTGCAGAATATACTTTGCCGTCTTTGACTGATATATTTGCTTCATCCTAGGAGATATAATTCTCCTTGTCATAGTACCAGTAATGTCCGATTCCTCCTGCTGCCGCCACGAGAGCAACTGCCAGAATAACAGAGAATATTCTTTTTTTGCGAATCCTGCGTCGGATTTTTTTGAGTGGCTCTGCCTCTGTTTTATTTATCTGCGCGGAATTACCATCTTTTCTGCCTGCACTCAGACAATTTTCTCTCATCATTTCTTCCTGCATTTTCCGGCAGGCCGGACACTCTTTCAGATGTTCTTCTACAAGCTTCCTGCTGTCTTCGCTCACCATGTCATCGACATAAAGTGGAAGCAGATCTTCAATAATATTACAAGTAATCTTCATGATTTAATTCCTCCCTGATTTTTTTACAAGCTCTGTGATACGTAACCCTTGCCCAGCTTTCACTCTTACCGAATAACGAGGATATGGTGGCAAATGACAGTTCTCCGAACACACGGAGAGAAAAAACTTCTTTATATGGTTCTGAAAGTCTGTGCAGTACTTTGTGAACCTGAAATGCAGTATCTTTATCCGAAAAGTTCTGAAGCAGATCCTTCGAAAAAGTATCCTCTGTTTCTTCCTGAAGTTCCGGTGCATACTTTTTATTCTTCTTCAGATAGTCATAATATGTGTTCCTGGATATCTGACAAAGCCATACTCGCAGGTCACAGTCGCCTCTGAAATCGTCGACTTTTTTCAGGGCTTTAAAGAATGTTTCCTGCGTGAGTTCCTCCGCAATATGTGTATTATGCGAAAGTGAAAGCAGATAGCGGTATACGATGATAAAATACTGTTCGTATACTTCCTGAATATTCAGCATTGGTGTTTTCCTCCTTCACATATATGACGATGTATGTATCAAAAACGTTACAAAAAAACAGAGTGACATCTGAATTTTACTTACAGCTGTCACTCTATGTGTATACCACGCTAAAACATTTTCGTCAATCAGTGTTCCAGCAGAAATTTTACCATCCGTTCATTTGCCCTTTTGCTTTCCGGCATTTCCGGAAAAGTGGTACTGAACGCATGTGGAAGTTTTTTGCCTGTATCAAAGTCCTCAAGATGACATATCACACCGCACCGTTTCATTGCTTCTGCATATTGTCTGCTGTAATTTCGCAGCATATCACCATACGCTGTAACCAGAAAGGCGGGCGGCAGATGCCGGAGGATCGCTTCATTTTCGGGATTGATATATGGATAAAATGAACTCTTTTTCCACTGCTTTCCATAAACATAAGATGGAAGAAAAAGTCCTATGCTGTCTGGTTTTGTTGTGTAATACATTCCACTTACCAGCCCCATGGCACGAATCTTAAGTTCTGCCGGAATCACATGAAACGCTTCTGCCAGTTCCAGACTCTCAAGCATCGCAGCCAGATATATGCACAGACTTGCCCCTGCACTCGTCCCCGTCATATAGATACGTGTTCTGTCACCATCATAGCTTTCAATAGACGACCATGTATTCCCCATTCCTGTCATCAGATCCTTAAGTATCTGCGGAAACAGCGTCTCTGGTGCAAGCGGATACTCCAGAGAAAATACCAGGAAGCCTTTTCGGCTCATCTCTGCACAAAACAGATGTCCCTCTTCTTTTTTGCCAAGAAGGAAACCTCCTCCATGCAGATTGAACATGACTGGAAGTTTTCCTTTATAACTTTTTGGACGATAAATATCCATAAAATGACAGGGCTTTCCATCTCCCATATAATCAACATCCTGAATCAGTTCTATATCCTCCGGAAATGGATACTGAGCCTCATGTTTTTCCAGGAACTTATCGAGAAGCTTTGCTTTTTTTGCTGTTTGCTGTGCAATCATTTTTTCAAACATAGTCTCAACCCGGCTTTTTTATTTCTTTAGATTCTTTGGTCCAAATCCAAGAGGAAACAGTTCTTTCAGTGTGAATATCTCATACTGTTCTTCACTCGTCGCCAGAATGATCTGGAATTCTTCAGGATCACAGAATTCCATCATAACCTGCCGACAGACACCACATGGTGCCGCATACTCTTCCAGCTTCTTGTTCATACCTCCGACTATACAGATTGCATCGAATTCCAACACCCCTTCACTGACTGCTTTGAAAAATGCGGTTCTCTCTGCACAGTTGCTCGGTGTATATCCCGCATTCTCGATATTACAGCCACCATATACCATGCCATTCTTTGCCAGCAATGCTGCTCCTACATGAAAGTGAGAATACGGAGCATACGAATGATCCATCATCCGGATTGCTTCTCTGATCAGTTCCTGAATCTGTCCCTGTTCCAGTTTCTTCATTACCTTACTCAACTCTCTTTTATATGCATATCTGTTTTCTGATTCCTTAATCAAGACATTAACTCTGCCTGTATTATGCCAGTTCCAGTGCAATCTCCATCATCTTGCCAAAACCAAGCTGACGTTCTTCGGCATCTAAAGCTTCTCCTGTGTACACATGATCTGAAATTGTCAGCATGCATAATGCTTTCTTTCCTGCTTTTGCAGCATTCATATACAGCCCTGCTGCTTCCATTTCTACTGCCAGTACGCCCATATTTTTCCATAGATCATTTGCATTACTCATTGTATTATAAAATACATCCGTAGACAGAACATTCCCTACGATTACATTCGTTCCCTGACGTTTTGCAGTCTCAACAGCTCTGCTCAGCAATCCGTAATCTGCGATCGGTGCGAAAGTTCCCGGCAGTCCGTATTGGTAAGCAAAATTTGAATCCGTGCAGGCGCCCATAGCGATCACCACATCCATCAGTTTAATATTATCCTGAAAACCTCCTGCTGAACCAATTCGGATAATCTGATCTACATCATAAAAATTAAACAGCTCATAGGAATAGATTCCAATAGACGGCATGCCCATGCCGGCGCCCATAACAGAAACCTCTTTTCCTTTGTAGGTTCCTGTATAACCAAACATATTTCTGACGGCATTCACCTGTCTTGGATTTTCCAGATAGGTCTCCGCAATATATTTTGCACGGAGTGGATCTCCCGGCATTAATACCGTTTTTGCAAAGTCTCCTGCTTTTGCATTATTATGTGGTGTTGGAATATTTAACATTTTGCTCCTCCTTTATTCTCATATAATGTTTGCTGTATCAGTTCTGTATGCTCATCCATTATCTCCGCCATCGTTGAAAACAGAACCCTCATATCAACCGGCTTGGCAATGTGTGCATTCATTCCTGCCTCAAAAGCCTTCTGACGATCCTCCTCAAAGGCATTCGCCGTCATGGCAATAACAGGGATCTGCCCCCTTGGACCGTCAAGTTTACGGATCACCTGTGTTGCGTTGTATCCATCCATATTCGGCATTTGAATATCCATAAGGATAAGATCGTAATAGCCCTCCGGCTTCCTCTGAAGAAGTTTAACACATTCCACCCCGTCTTCCACACGTTCTGCTTCCACGCCATTTTCACGAAGAAGTTCCATGGCAATTTCTGCATTCAGTTCATTATCTTCTGCCAGAAGCACTCTCCTTCCTTTCATTTTGTGAAGTATCTGCTGCTTTTTATCCTTTGGTTCTTCCGGAATCTGTTCCTCTGGTACTGCCTGAAAGGACAGAGTGATCGTTGTTTGGGTTCCCCTGCCACTCTCACTTTCAACCTTGATCGTACCTCCCATCAGATCCACCAGCGACTTTACAATGGAGAGTCCAAGGCCTGTTCCAACTACCTTACTCTCTGTGCTTGTTCTTTCCCTGGTGAATTCTTCAAAGATGTGTGGAAGGTATTCCTCACTCATTCCAATGCCAGTATCAGCGATCACTATTTTGAAAAATGTGTGCCCCTCCTCGGAATGATGAACTTCCGATATATCTACTGTGATATTACCTCCCTCTGGTGTATATTTAATGGAGTTGTTCACAATATTAAGCAGGATTTCCCTGACCTTTGTCCTGTCACAGAACACATATGGATGCTCTGCTTTCAGTGTGTATATATATTGAAGATGTTTTTTCTGAATCTCCGGTTCAAAAACTGTCTGCAGCGATTCTGCCAATTCTTCAAAAGATTCCACTTCCATCTTAAGTTCTGCCTCTCCACTTTCAATCCGTGCCATTTCCAGGACATAATTGATCAGTGAAAGCAGAAAAGAACTGGAATCCTTGATTCTGTCTGTGTATTTGAGAACCTTCTCTCTGTCATCTATATGTTTCTCCAGAAGTTCCGAAAAACCTATGATCGCATTCATTGGAGTACGAATGTCATGACTCATATTAAAGAGAAATCTGGATTTTGCTTCGCTTGCCTTTCGTGCTTCTTCAACAGCTCTCTCCAGTTCCTCTTCATGGACACGCTCCTTGTTACGCCGCAGTACAATCTGCAGATAACCTTCCGCCAGCAATGCCGCAATTGCCAGAGAAATCAGGATCATAAATCCTTTCTGAAGCCAGGTGATCCATCCATTCACCGGAACAATTTCAAAATACCAGGTATCATTCGGTACTTTGCAGGCAACCTCCAGTGTATCTTTCTCTTTCGGTTTTTCGCACTGTGCGAGTACTACTTTCTTATCTGTATTCAGTACTTTTTTCCAGATCTGATAACTGTAACCTGCATCCTCCAGTTTACTCAGTTCTGTCTGGGTGATAAATTTATCCCAGTCAATTACCAGAATAGAAAATCCCCAGAACTGTTCTTCTCCAGAACTGTCTTCTATATAGATTGGATCAAACAGAAGTGCGCCTACTCCTCCCTGTACCAGTTCATAGGGACCGGCAAGCGTATATTCTCCACTGTCCTTTGCCAGGTTCGCAGCCGCCTTTCGTTCAGGATCTTTAAGCATATCAAGTCCGATTGCTTCTTTATTTTCCTCAAAAGGATATACCTGTGAAATACATCCGTCCTTCGCAAGTTCATGTGCGGATATCACTTGATTCTCATCCTGCATCAGCCGCGATAATTCCGAAAATTCCGTATCCGTGATCTCTGTTCGTTCCTCGATCAGTTTTTCCATAAGCTCCGACTCCGTCAGATACTTATTCAGCTGTGCTTCCACCTTGCTGACTGTCGTCTCCGCGGCATAGGCTGCCTTGAGTTTTTCCCTTTTTTCCTGATCTTTATTTACAAGAAAAATGCAGCCCATTGCAATAAAAAAGGCAGTACAGAAAACCAGGAAAGTGCGAATTTTTATAACTTTTGTATCCATAGTTGTATTCATATTTTTTCTCATCTTTTCATGAAGTCTTCCGAAGCATCATCCCAAGTTTCCGGGCATCTATGGGTTTCGGAATGTATCCGTCCATACCCGCATCCAGACATTTCCGGGCATTTTCTTCGGAAACCTGGGCTGTTATCGCAAGGATCAGAACGCTTCCGGCATCCTCACGTTTCAGTTTACGGATATGTTTTGCTGCTGTTATTCCATCCATGACCGGCATCATAACATCCATAAGAATCGCAGCATATCTGCCCGGCTCTGATCCGGCAAATTTCTCCACCGCTTCCTTACCATTCCATACCTTATCCACCTCTGCCCCAAGCTCAGTCAGATAAAACTCCGCAATCTCCATATTGATCTCATTGTCCTCTGCCAGCAGAATCTTCATTCCTCTGAGCCTTCTTTCCTGCGGATACTCCTGTGGTTCCATTTCATCCTGCCGATGAATGTTCTGATCAATCTTAAACGGTATACGGAAGATAAAGGCGGTTCCCTTTCCCAGCTCACTTTCTACCTCGATCGTACCTCCCATCAGGTCAATAAGTGCCTTTACAATAGACATGCCAAGTCCGGTTCCCCGGTACTTCGTTCTGGCATCATTTGTTTCCTATGTGAACGGTTTGAACAGTTCATTCTCTATGAACTCTCTGCTCATTCCTGTTCCGGAATCCACAATCTTAAATTCCAAGAGAGCAGTCTCTCCATCATCCGAAAGTTCCTGTACATAAGTGTCGATCGTTCCGTTTTCTTTATTATACTTCACTGCATTGCTCAGAAGGTTAAGCATAATCCTTCGAAGCTGCAGAGATGTACCATAGAGCTTTGTGTGCCTTATCGTTCCTTCGTGTCTCTTGTATGCAATTCCGATCTGAGTAAGCTGTGCCTCCATCAGTGCATCTACTTCATCCATCAGTTTCTCAAGGTCAAAAGCTTCCTCCTTTGTGTCAAGCTTTCCTGCTTCCAGCTTGCTCATATCCAGCACATCATTTACAAGTTCCAGAAGATGGCTTGTTGAAAGCTGTATCTTATGGAGACTGTCATTTACTTTTTCCTCATCCTGACGGTTTTTATAAATGATATCAAGCATCCCCATAATACCGTTGATCGGTGTGCGGATGTCATGACTCATACGGTTCATAAATTCCGTCTTGGCTCTGTTCTCGGAGTCTGCCTCCTCAATTGCTATTTTGAGACGTTCATTTTCTTTCTCTTCTTTCTCATGAAACTCCGACGTATTCTTAAACAGAATGATTCCATGAACAACAGTACTTTCTTTATCTGTCTTTGGATCATACACGATATCTCTGGACATCAGAACTGTTTTCTGAAGCCAGATCGACGGTTCATCCTTACCACTTTCACGATATTCAACCGTCACCTGCCTGGAGCCGGTTTCAAATCGTCTGAGCAGTTTCTGTGAAGAGTCCACAATCCTGTAGTTTTCTATTGTATCGTCTGTCACATAACTACACCTCTCACGACAATACTCCGTGTAAGAACAAGGTGTATGAACTTCGATTTTGATCTCCTCTGCGGTTGCGTCAAAGAAAACTCTCTCCAGCCGGTCGTTTGTCAAATCCACCGTATAAACTGCATGGGCAGTCTGCAGAAGTGCTTCCGCATAATTGCCGTTTTCCACAATAGACTGACGGAGTTGTTCATAATAGCGCGTCAGACTCTGCTGTTCATTAGCTGTATTCTCATCCGAATTCTGAAAAGCTTCAAACCCAAGCACAAAGTGATGCAGCCTTCCATCCTCTGTTCCGTCAAGATACAGCACCGTCATTCTGCCGCGGTGAACCCCTTCATTATCCTCATAGTGATATGGAATTTCAAGTTTTCCTGCTGTTTCTGTAAGATGCTTTTGCAGATATTCAATCTGAAGCAGCTTTCTGAGATTTTTTCTGGTTTCTGCATCAGAAAGCTTCTGAATCACCTGCTCCACAGCACCGGAATAGCTTCCATCGTCTGCCAGAAAGAATTTTGAACCGGTTCTCAGCACATAATACTTGTCCAGAAATGCATCACAATACATACAGCTTGAGAATTCATACCCTTCTTCCGTAATCTTTGCGAGAATACGACGATCCATTCTCTGCTTCTGGGCCGCTTCTTCCATCCGCGCCTGGTTCTTATCGATATACATATTTTTGTCTGCAAAACGAAATAGATCTTTCATCGTGCAGCCGTCAAAATCACTCGACAACGCATAACCTGCCGCATAGCTGATCGGCAGCTGCGGATTCTTTCGAGAGTAATCCGCTACATGATCTCTTATCCTTTGGAGGCATTCCCGGACTCCGCTATGATCCATTCCTTTAAGTACAACAAGGAATTCATCTCCTCCGTCACGCCCTGTAAAAAACTCCTTTGGAACTGCTTCCCGAAGCAGTTCCGCAAACAGGCGAATATATTCATCGCCCCTGTCGTGTCCCATATCATTGTTGATGATTCTCAGATTATTCAGGTCAAACACACAGAGTGCAACCAGTTCTTCCTCTCCGATCATTCCCGGAACATTAAGGATCTCTTCACACTTATTCTTATTCGGAAGTCCTGTTGCCTCGTCCAGATATACCTTTTTCTGAAGGATTTTGTTCTGTGCCGCAAAGCGGAATGCTCTGATCAGTTCTGTGCCAATGATCAGAATAAGACCCAGAATATCCACGAAAACTACTTTTTCCAGATAGTCCAGGGCAGTTGCCTTCTTTTGTGAATAAACCTCTGCATACCCTACTGCCTCATCACAGATCTGGAAAAACTGATCGCTCTTCTGAATAATCTCTGTATTTTCGTATCCCTTCTCCCTTACCAGAAGAAGTTCACTTCTCACTTCCTCAAAATAACATGCAAGCTCATCCATTTTATTCTGGAAGTTCTTATCTTCCAGACATATAAGATTCAGTTCCTCACTGCCATACCTCAGGCCCTCGATGTAGTCTGAGATTTCTCTGTATTTCTCATCCTGCGGTTCCTGAGAAATTTCCAGCTTGACCATGAGCTGCGTGCCGCCTCGCACCAGTCCTGCATAATTGATAACACGGGCTGTTCCCTGGATCTTACTGACCAGGGAGATAATGATAAAAAATAATACGATCAGTATCGTTGTAAGAACCATCATAGCCGCCCGTAAAAAGTATGTCTGTTTTTTTTCTGTGCTCTTCATCAGATGCCCGTCCTGTTGTTTATAAAAAATTTCAGTCTTTTAATCGCTACATCCATTGTAGCTGATTCCTTATCTTTTGGCAACAAAAATGGAATCTGAGTTTCCTCGGATTCCATGCGATGTTAGATTTTACACAATTCCAAATATGTGAATTTTATATAAATTTCATTCTGTTCTAATAGGTTTTCGTTGCTTTTTGCACAATGTCATTTTATAATAAAAGCTATAAAACAGCTTATAAATCTTTATCAGGAGGGTGAATTTTATGAATGAAGAACTTTTTAATGAAGCCGCCAGATCAAATGTTTTATCCAAAAAGCTGATCGATCAGCTTCAGGAAAGCATGACCTACAGCAGTATTTCCTTTATTAACTGGACGATCGAGGTCCTTACCCTGATCAAGAACCGCCTGGAACGCGGAGACAGAATTTCTGACGAAGTCAGCGGAGAAGTTTATACGATTCACTCCTTCCAGAAATTTGTCAAAGCAAATTTCTCTTCCTATATAACCAGTCAGGTATTTAAGGAAATAAGCAATCCGGAAAAGATCTACTACACTCTTACCCCATGTGAGGACGGCTACAGTCTTCTTATGGCAGATTCCGATGACAATAAGACTTACGCCTGGATTTCCAGCATCAGTAAGAGATTTTCCCTCGTACAGATGATAGCTACCGGTATTGTCTATATCAAGGACACCCGTACCGATACCTATCAGCCGTTTATCTCCGGCAACGGTAAATACTGCCGCTACGATAAAGAAAGAGGAATCATCGTCGAGATCTGATCATCTCCCGAGAATTCTTCCGATCCCATAGGACGCCAGAAATACTGCAATATCAACAGCCACGATCGTTGATCCGACCGGAGTTCCTGCCAGGATGGAAATCAGGATTCCACCTGCTGCACTGAACACAGACATCACTGCTGCACTGATCGTTACCGAACGGAAGGATTTAAACAATCTCATAGCAGAAAGTGCCGGGAAGATCACCAATGCGGATATCAGAAGCGACCCTACCAGGTTCATTGCCAGAACAATGATCACCGCAATCACAACTGCGATCAGAAGATTATAGGCATTTGCCCTGGTTCCGGCCGCTTTTGCAAAGTTTTCATCAAAGGTCACGGCAAAAATCTTATTATAAAACAGAATAAAGACCGCTACAACCACGACAGAAAGAATCGCACACAGCCAGACCTCGCCCTCGGTCAATGTCAGAATGGATGTAGAACCAAACAGAGTGCTGCACACGTCCCCCGAGATATTCGGACTGGTGGAAAACAAATTCATCAGAAGATAACCGATTGCCAGTGCACCGACAGAGATCATGGCAATTGCCGCATCTCCCTTGATTCTCGTATTCTGCCCTGCACGAAGAAGAAAGATCGCACAGATCACCGTTACCGGAAGAATGAATAACATATTGTTGGTGACATTCAGTACGGATGCGATCGCCATGGCTCCGAAAGCCACATGGGAAAGACCGTCCCCGATAAACGAAAATCTCTTCAATACCAGTGTCACGCCCAAAAGAGAGGAGCACAGTGCTATCAGCACACCAACAATCAGTGCATATCGCACAAATGGATACTGAAAGTACATCTGAAGTGTCTCAAACATTTTACTCTTCCTCCTCTTCCTGTCCGGTAAAAGCTTTACCCAGACTGCTTTCAAGATATTGCTTCCTGGTTCCGAAGAAGCAGTTTTCTCCGATATGCAGGATATGTGTCGCATATTTTATCGCTGCTGCAATATCATGTGAAATCATGATAATCGTGATTCCGTCTTTTTTATTCAGCTCTCTGATAAGCTGATACATCTCTGCAGTTACTCTTGGATCCAGACCGGATACCGGCTCATCGAGAAGAAGAATTTTCTGTGCCGCGCAAAGTGCTCTTGCAAGAAGTACTCTCTGCTGCTGTCCACCAGAAAGTTCCCGGTAACAGTGATCAGCAAGATCCTGGATCATCATTTTTTCCATTGCCTTCCTTGCAATACGTTTTTCTTCTTTGTTGTAGAATGGTCGAAACCCGCATCGGCTCTGGCATCCGGACAGAACAATCTCTTTCACTGATGCCGGGAAATCTCTCTGTACCAGCGTCTGCTGGGGAAGATACCCAATTTCATTTTTTTTCAACCCGTCTCCCAGCTCAATCGTACCGCTGATCGGCGGCTGCAGATGAAGCAGTGTCTTCATTAATGTTGATTTACCGGATCCGTTTTCTCCCACAATACAGAGATAATCTCCTGCACTGATGGAAAAATTAAGATCTTCCTGAATCGCCCGGTTATCATATCCCAGGGTAAGGTTTTTGCATGTAAGCTGTGCCATCTTTATTTCCTCTCGTTCTCTGATACTGTAATTACAGTGCTTCTTTTAATGTCTTCAGATTCTCCTCCATCACAGAAAGATACGTCGTTCCATCTGCAATCTCTTCCGATGTGATCGACTGCATGGAATTCAGCACCAGAATATTCTGATCTTTTGTCTTCGTGTTTTCTATTACTGTCTGTGCGATCCTGTCATCAGATTTTTCAATTGTAAATACACTGTTCAATCCAAGTTCATCGATCTTCCTGGCTAGAAAGGTAATCGTCTTAAAGCTTGCCTCTGATTCTGCCGAACAGCCGGAAAAAGCGGCATAGTAATTAAGTCCATAATCGTCTGTCAGATAACGAAATGGAAAACGGTCCGCAAACAGAAGTGTGTTTTGTTTCGCATTTTCCACCGTATTTTGATATTCTGCATCCAGATTGGCAAGTTTTTTCTGATAAGCCTCTGCGTTAGACTGATAGATATCTTTATTTTCCGGATCCATTTCTGTAAGAGTTTCCGCAATCGCATCACAGACTGTAGATGCGTTGCGAAGAGAAGTCCAGACATGTTCATCATATTCCTTCTCATCTTCATGCTCATGTCCGTGTTCGTTCTCCTGCATACCCTCAACAGTTTCCTCTTCCTTTATGGAATCCGCGAGGACTTCCATAAGGTTGATCGTCTTCATATTTTTATTCTGTGCAGACCTCAGTGCATCTTCGATCCATTCATCTGACTCACCGCCCACATAGATCAGAAGATCACAGCCGGACACCTTCATGATATCCTTTACCGCCGGCTGAAAGCTGTGAAGATCTGTCCCATTATCAAGAAGCATCGTAAGCTCTACATCTACTTCCCGTTCTCCAAGAACTGCCCGTGTCCAGTCATATTCCGGAAAGATTATTGTTACAATCTTTAATTTTTTATCCGACGTGTCCTTTACACCGGCCTCTGCTGTGTGCAGTCCCGCAAAAGGAATACTGAGGCTTACCACCCCCATAAAAACTGCCAGCATACCTGCAATCCATTTTTTCATTCTGTCTTCTCACTTCCTTCTATAATTATGTTCTTATTTCCAGGCATCATCATCCTATTTCTTATCTCTGCAGTCCGCACAGATTCCATAAAAAACAGTCCTGCATGAGTCCATCTGGAATCCATGATCCTCCATCAGATGCTGTCTCAGTTTAACCACATCCTCGCAGTGGAGATGGATCAGTTTTCCACATTTCTCGCATTTACAGTGAAAACAGACGGTCTTATGACAATGTTCCTCTGCCCCAAGGTATTCAAAGCAGGCACTGCTTGTCCCGTCTACATTATACTTGGCAACCAGACCCTGCTCTACCATCTTCTCCAGATTACGGTAAACGGTTGTCGTTCCGATTGTAATTCCCTGCTCTTTAAAATAAGAACAGACATCTGCAACCGTTACATGCGTACCTTCTACTGTTTTTAGATAAGTCAGTAACTGTGCCATCTGTTTTGTCTGATAAGGTGCTTTACTTCCCATAGTATCTTCCTTCCGCCGGAATACCCGGTATATAAATCTATATTCGTAACTGTTCAGTACCCTCACAGTTACGAGTCAAAATGAAAACCGTTTTCATATTATAGCACAATCTGATGATGTGTCAATATGAAAACGGTTTTCATTTTCGTTTATTATATATTTTTTTATTATTTTTCTGCTTTATTCATCTCTCTTACGATCTTACGAAGTTTAAGTACCATAGAGGGAGCTACTGAAAGTTCATCTACGCCCATGCGTACAAACTGCTCCGTGAGTGTCGGATCTGCACCAAGTTCGCCGCAGATTCCTGCCCATTTACCGCATTTATGTGCATTGTCCACAACCATCTGGATCATGCGGAGAATTGCCTCATGATGAGGATTATAGAATTCATCCAGTTTTTCATTCTGACGGTCGATGGCAAGCGTGTACTGGGTCAGATCGTTTGTACCGATACTGAAGAAGTCAACCATTTCAGCAAGTCTGTCACTGATGATCGCTGCCGCCGGAGTCTCAATCATGATTCCCTGCTCCGGAATCTTGTACTGGATTTCCTGCTCTTTGAGTTCTGCCTCTACCTCAGCTACGATCTCATAGATTTTCTTAACTTCCTCTGTAGAGGTGATCATCGGATACATGATGGAGAGATTTCCATAAACAGCTGCACGGAGAAGTGCGCGAAGCTGTGTTTTGAAGATATCTTTCTGTGTCAGACAAATACGGATTGCACGATATCCCAGTGCCGGGTTGTCCTCATTGCCCAGATTGAAGTAATCCACCTGTTTGTCAGCACCGATATCCAGAGTACGGATGATAACCTTCTTTCCTGCCATCATCTGTACGGCCTGCTTGTAAGCCTGGAACTGTTCTTCCTCTGTCGGGAAATCATTCCTTCCAAGATAGAGGAATTCACTTCTGAAAAGGCCGATTCCACCGGCATCATTTTCGAGAACATAACCAATATCTCCAACGCTTCCGATATTTGCATAAATGTTGATCTTATGGCCATCTAAGGTCACGTTTTCTTTGCCTTTCAGTTCCTGAAGAAGTCTGAGCTTCTCTGCCTCTTCTTTCATTTTCTGCTCAGTTTCTGCTTTTGTGTCTTCGTCCGGATCAAAGGTAACTGTTCCTGCAAATCCATCTACAACTGCTGTCATACCAGTTTTAAGTTCTTCAAGCTCCATCGGTACGCCGATCAGAGCCGGAATGTTCATCATACGGGCAAGGATCGCGGTATGGGAGTTGGTTGAACCATGGACAGTCACAAATGCAAGGATCTTATCCTTGTCCATCTGTACGGTTTCGCTCGGACTTAAGTCATCTGCAACAATGACAGACGGTTCAATAGAACTCAGATCTGCATCCTCCTGTCCGCTCAGGTTGCGTACAAGACGTTCGGAAATATCCTTGATATCTGCGGAACGTGCTTTCATATAGTCATCATCCATAGATGCAAACATTGCGGCAAAGTTATCGCCTGTAGTTGCCACGGCGTATTCTGCGTTGACCTGTTCTGTGCGGATCGTATTCTGGATTGCTTCCAGATAATCATCATCCTCAAGCATCATCTGATGTACTTCAAAAATAGCTGCGCTGGCTTCACCAACTTCTCTTACTGCCTTGTCATATAATTTCTGAAGCTGCTCCTTTGATTTCTCCAGGGCAGTATCCACACGCTTTACTTCTGCCTCTGGATCTTCAATCCTGGTTCTTTTGACCTGGTAATCATTTTTCTTAAGAACCACGATCGGTCCCATTGCAATTCCTTTATAAACAGATTTCCCCTGAAAACACTGCATACTTACTTCCTCCTGACTGCTGTTCTGTTACACCATAGGGTTTTCTATGTATCTGATTACAGATTTGCTTCAAAGAACGCTTTCAGTCCTTCAATTGCAGTATCTTCATCAGAACCTTCAGCTGTTACAGTTACAGTTTCGCCCTGTTTTACTCCAAGGGACATAAGCATCATAAGCTGTGTAAGTTTCTTTGTCTTGCCATCTTTTGTGATCGTGCACTCTGACTCATATTTCTTTGCTTCTTTTACAAGAAGTCCTGCCGGTCTTGCGTGGATTCCCAGTTCGTCTTTGATTGTGTACTCGAATGTTTTCATTTTAATTTCTCCTCTTCTTTTTATATCTTTGTTTTATGGTATATATTTTTATTCTGTCTCTCTGTCCAGCATTCGCTCCAGATGCATTGCCAGATAACCGATCTCAATATCCGGCATCGGAAGTCCCAGACGCTTCTCCATCTCACGGCAGATTCTCTCAGATGCATGAAAAGCCTCAGGAAATTTCACAGACATATAGTCATTCAGATTCATCTTGAGTTTCTCTCCATGAATCGCTCTTGCCACCATGTAACGTACATGGTTCATCAGACGGTTATATGCCAGTGACATCACATCGATGGAATTTCCTGTTTCTTTCTCTACAAGAGAAATGCATTCTCTGACGGTTCGGGCGATCTCCATGGCCTGTGAAACCTTCTCATCTACAATGGCCGAATGAACGTGGAGGGCGATATATCCTGTTTCATGTTCATCAAGCTCTATCTGAAATTTTTCTTTCAGCATAGGTGCTATGCAGCCGGCCACTTTGTATTCTTTATAAAACAGGATACGGATGTCCTCCGTCAGTGGATTGCTGATCTGCTCTCCCCTCTGAAGACGGCGGATAGCAAAATCAAGATGATCCGCTATTGGAAAAAGGATCGAACGATCAATATCGCCAAATTCTGCCTCAGCCTCCCTGAGGATTTCATTGGCAAGTTCCAGACATACCGGTGAAACTGAGTTGATAATTTCTCTGGCATCTCCACGGTCTGTCAGTTCTTTGAGTGAATAAATCCTGGCATCCTGCGGAACCTCTATCGTCTGCCCTATTTTTTTGCCAAAAGCAATTCCCTTTCCCATGATCAGGCATTCCTGCTTTGCACCTGATTCGATTCCAATAAAAGAATTATGATTTAATAATTTTGCTATCCTGTATATCATCCGTTTCATCCCCATCCAGGGTCTTTTTTACTGAAGGACCTCTATCTCAAACAAAGGCTCTCCGGCTTTGATCTGACCCTCATGCAGCAGATGGATTCGCTGATTGTCCTCCAGTTCTGTACAAAGAACCGGGGAAGTGACAGAAGGTGCATTTGCCTTCAGGTATTCCAGATCCAGCTTCAGCATCGGATCTCCCTTCTTAACTGTCTGTCCGCTCTCTACCAGTGCTTCAAATCCCCCGCCATTCAGTTTTACAGTATCGATTCCCACATGGATCAACAGACTGATTCCTGAATCTGTTATAAATCCAATGGCATGTTTTGTATCAAAGACAAATGCGACTTCACCATCCTCCGGAGCACGTACAAACGGATCCTCCGGTGTTACAACAGCACCATCACCCATCATCTTCTGCGCAAAAGCTTCATCCGGTGCAGTCGAGAGGTCTGCTGCCACTCCTGTTATCGGACTGGAAATTACGATTCTCTCGACAACCTTCTGTTCTTCTGCTTCCTGTGTCTGAACTGCTGTATCCTGAACAGCCTCTGTGTCTTCTGTCTCTGCATAGGTATCCGGAGCTGTTTCCAGATAATCTTCAAGGTTAGACTTGATCACAGTGACATTCGGTCCGTAAATAACCTGAACACCCTGTCCCTTGTGTACCACACCGGATGCTCCCGTTGCCTTAAGAATTCCGTCATTTACTCTGGAAGCATCTTTGACTGTACAACGAAGTCTGGTTGCACAGCAATCCACATCACTGATATTTTTCTTACCGCCAAGGCCTCTTGTAATCGCCTCGCTTGTGGCATCATCAGAAGTTACTGTCTCTGCCTGAGCTGCCTCTCTGCGGGCATTTACATCCGCCTTTGTATAAAGCTTTGTTTCTGTGTCCTCATCCTCACGACCCGGAGTTTTGAAATTAAACTTCCTGATCATAAATTTGAAAATAAAATAATATAAAAAGAAGTAAATAATACCAACCGGGATCACTCGCATCCAGCTTGTTTTGGCATTTCCCTGAAGGATACCAAACAGGAAGAAGTCAAGCAGTCCGCCTGAAAATGTAAGTCCTACTGCAATATTCAGCATATGTGCGATCATATAAGCTGAACCTGCAAGAACTACCTGTACCGCAAACAGTGCAGGAGCCACAAACAAGAAGGAGAATTCCAGCGGTTCCGTAATACCTGTTGCCATACATGCAAGTGCTGCGGAGAGAAGAAGTCCACCAGCAGCTTTTTTCTTCTCAGGTTTTGCACACTGATACATGGCAAGTGCTGCTCCTGGAAGACCAAAGATCATAAAAATAAACTCACCTGAAAAATATCTGGTTGCATCAGCACTGAAGTGTGCAATATTTGCAGAGTCTGCAAGCTGTGCAAAGAAAATATTCTGTCCGCCCTGAACCATCTGTCCGGCAACTTCCATCGTACCGCCTACGGCTGTCTGCCAGAAAGGCATATAGAATACATGGTGCAGACCGAATGGGATCAGTGCTCTCTTAATAAGACCAAAGATCAGAGTTCCCACATACCCGGAACCTGTTACCAGTCCGCCAAGCGCATAAATTCCATTCTGGACAACCGGCCATACAAAATAAAGAAGAATTCCCACAAACATATAAACAATCGTGGAAATGATCGGCACAAATCTTGTACCGCCGAAGAATGACAGTGCATTCGGAAGCTGGATCCTGTAGAACTTATTGTGAAGTGCTGCCACACCAAGTCCTACGATGATACCGCCAAATACACCCATCTGCAAAGACTGGATACCACATACAGAAGTGATGGTTCCCTCCAGCACAGACTCTGCAATCTCTCCATTGTCGAGAATCTGTCCTGTGATCGTCAGCATCGCATTGATCGCAGTATTCATTACAAAATACGCGATAACTGCTGATAACGCGGAAACTTCTTTTTCTTTTTTTGCCATACCAATCGCAACACCTACCGCAAAGATCAGAGGCAGGTTATCAAAGACTGCACTTCCGACTTTGTTCATGATCATCAGGAGGGCATTCAGAACGGTTCCCTCACCGAGGATGCTGGTTAAATGATAGGTTTCAATTGTAGTTGCATTGGTAAAGGAACTTCCGATTCCGAGAAGAAGACCGGCTACCGGAAGAATTGCGATAGGGAGTATAAAGCTTCGTCCCACTCGCTGCAGAACACTGAAAATCTTGTCCTTCATTTCACATACTCCTTTTCCTGTGCGTTTCGCACATCCCTAAATGTATTTTCAGGGAGTAAGTATGTGTATGTGCAGTATTTTTGTACAAAAAAAAGGCACTAATACACATAAACACTCCTTGTTATGTATAGTTAATGCCTCCTAAATCGAGTTACACACTACAACCAATCAAAATATAACACGGTCACAGAGAATTTGTCAACCCGATATTTTATTTAATTAATGGTTACTGTTCACTCCGTTCACAGTAACTTGGTCAAAATGCATTCCAAATCACCTTCGGTGATGGCATTTTGCCCCGTATGTCTCGGGATTTTGCCATATTCATGGCAAAACACCTCGCGGGATATTACCTGTGAACAGTTACAATTAATGGTACAACTAATTCAGAAACGCAAATGGTTCCTCATCATTGAGAAAGTGCATCAACATGTAAGCACACATGATGGCAACATTTTCTTCTTTAAGAATTCTTCTGACCTCATCACGGTCTGCAAGAACAACCTCGATTTCTTCCGTATCTTCCTGTGCATCCTTACTGATCTCACCGCTGGCATATCCGTAGACAGTCGCACAGGATTCATCGGTCATGCCAATTGTAGTAAAATATGGTTTCTCATATGCCGTATCCACCTTCAGAGGTTCCAGCTTAAGTCCAGTCTCCTCATGCATCTCACGGACAGCTCCCTCATGGAAATCTTCATTTGGCTCTACAAGACCTGCCGGGAATTCATAGATATATCCACCCAGTGCATAACGGTACTGACGGATCAGCACAACCCTGTCCTTCTTCTCTCCGTAAATACTGTAGATGATCACGCCATCCGGATCATTGCGTCCTGTCTTGAGCTTGAGGGACGGGATGTCCTTCGCCCTGGAAGCCACATAGTAGGATACCGGGGTGTTGTGTACACTGGTTGCATCTACATGATAAAGATTGACAAAACGGTTGTCTGTAAGTTTTTGTACATCATGAATTTTTCCCATTGAGAGAACCTTCTTTCCCGCACGAGATCACCGTGCAATATATTTGTGTGCTCTCTGGATTGGTTTCTGTTATCTGAGAAGTCAGAATCAGTCACCTTTGAGAACTACACGGATTCGTTTGTAAATAAAGAATACGATCACAGATACCAGAATGTATTTGAATAAGTTAAACGGTACAATGATCAGTGCCACAAATCCCAGCAGACTGTTGACAGAATGGTTGACTGCAGCACCCATTTCAATAAAAGCTTCGATCGGCATACCAAAAGCCTTGCCATATGCCGGAAGCAGAACAAACGCATTCATCAGGCACGCTGCTATTGTTGTCAGAACTGTACCAACTGCCATACCCATAACTGCATGCTTACGACTCTTTACATTATGAAGTCTGTAAATAATGCCTGCCGGTATTACGAAGGTGCATCCGAAAATAAAGTTTGCCAGATCACCAACACCTGCGGTCATGGTTCCTTTTGTTACAAGATGTACCAGGATCTTGACCAGTTCGATCACTGCACCCGCCACAGGTCCCATCGCAAAAGCTCCTACCAGTACTGGAATCTCAGAGAAGTCCAGCTGATAGAAGGATGGTGCCAGGAATGGGAGCGGAAATTCAAAGTTCATCAATACACCTGCAACCGCACCCAGCATTGCAATCTGTGTGATCGTTCTGGTACGGCTTCGTTCCATTACATTTCCATTTCTTAAAACCTGTTCACTCATACTTGTCTCTCCTTTTGAATGTTCTTTTATTTTAAAAGAAAATTCCGCGTAAAAATCCCCCGAAAGATTCCTTCCGGGGGTAATGAGCACGTATGAATTAATCGTGTTCTTCTCTCATCCAGACTTTACTGTCGGTTCTGGAATTCCGATGTATCGGTCACCAGATCAGCCGCATTACGCGGGTCGCGGACTATACCGCCGGTAGGGAATTCTGACTTCTTATGAAGTTCCAGTCACCCTGCCCCGAAGAATTTTCTTTTATCTGAAAACTATTATACAACCAATTTACCTTCAACGCAATATAAAAATTATATGGCATAAAACCAGGTATCTCACGAGTTATTACCTGTGAACCGTTATCTTTCTTCTCTGAAGTACGGCACTCCCAGCGCGGCCGGCGGCTGGTGCTCCTTCTTCTTTCGGAAACTGGTGAACACAAGCACAATAATCGTTACAACATACGGCAGAGCCTTAAATACCTCCTGCATGCTTCTTCCAAGTCCCGGAATATACAGATACAGGATATAAAGTGCTCCGAAGAGAAATGCTCCCCAGATTGCATTCAGTGGTTTCCACAGTGCAAAAATAACCAGTGCCACTGCAAGCCATCCACGGTCTCCAAATCCATTGTCTGTCCAGGTTCCGCCTGAATATTCCATTACGAAATACAGACCACCCAGTCCTGCAAGACCTGCTCCGATGCAGGTGGAGAGATATTTGTATTTGATGACATTGATACCTGCTGCATCTGCTGTTCCCGGATTCTCTCCGATTGCACGAAGGTTCAGTCCCATTCTTGTCTTAAACAGGAAAAAAGAAAGAACTACGGCAACGATAATGCAGAGATAAGTCATAAATCCATAATTAAAGAGCATCGGTCCGATCACCGGAATTTGGGAAAGTCCCGGAATCTTTACCGTATAGCCGCTTCCTGTAACCTTAACGGAAATCTGGCCTACACCACCTGCAAGTTTGGAGATGGAACCTCCAAAGAAGTTACCAAATCCGGTACCAAAGATTGTCAGTGCAAGACCTGTAACATTCTGGTTTACTCGAAGTGTGATCGTCAGGATACTATAGATCAGACCACCAAGCATAGCACAGGCAAAAGCACAGACAAATGAAATCAGCACTCCTATAAAGACATTCGGATCCGGATTGTCTTTCTCATAGAGAAAAGCACCCATAAGTCCGGAAATACCACCCATATACATGATTCCAGGAATACCAAGGTTCAGGTTTCCTGTCTTCTCTGTCATAATCTCACCAAGCGCACCATACAGAATACAGATGCCCTGGACAATTGCTTTCTGGATAAAAATAATCAGTACACTCATCGCATCTTCCTCCTATCTCTTTGTACGCTTTACTTTGTAATTAATGAAGAATTCTGCTCCGATCAGGAAAAACAGAATAATTCCAAGAAGTACATCCGAAGCATTTTCATTCAATCCATACTGTGTTGCGATCTGAACGGCTCCCTGCTGCATCAGTACAATACCAAAAGATACTGCGATCATAATAAACGTATTGAATTTGGAAAGCCATGCAACAATGATTGCTGTAAATCCACGTCCTCCTGCTGTTGCAGTGGAAATTGTATGGCTCGCACCACTTACAATAACAAATCCTGCAATACCACAGATTGCACCTGAGATTGCCATGGTACGGATGATAACTCTCTTGACATGGATTCCCGCATATCGTGCAGTATTCTCACTTTCACCGACAACCGCGATCTCAAATCCCTGTTTGCAGTATTTAAGATAGACAAACATTCCTACTGTAAGGATCAGCACGATCACAACATTCCATCCATATTTCTGCCCGAACAGCTGCGGAAGCCATCCTGTCTGGGTTGCCTGATTGATAATACCAACGGTATTGGATCCTTTCGGATTCTCCCAGAATACGATACAGTATGTAACAACCTGCATTGCCACATAATTGAGCATCAGAGTGAACAGAGTTTCATTTGTGTTCCAGTATGCCTTGAATACTGACGGGATCATTCCCCAGATCATACCACCCAGTATACTTGCAATAAGCATTACAATAAGAAGAAGTACCGGTGACATCTTGTCCCCTGCATAGATCATGACAGCAGCAGAACATGCACCTCCGATCAGAATCTGACCTTCTGCACCGATGTTCCAGAATTTCATCTTAAATGCCGGAGCAAGTCCAATTGCTATGCACAGAAGCACCATTGTATCACGGATCGTCATCCACATACGGCGTTCTGTTCCCATTGCACCATCCCAGATTGCTCTGTATACATCAACAGGATTCATTTTGACAAGTGCAACGATCACCGCTCCGCATACGATCAGTGACAATATCAGTGCGATAAAGCGGACACCAAGTCTTTCCTGCCATTTCATTCCGTTTCTTCTCTTGGATATCTGTAAGAAAGGTTCTTTACTCATTTACAGCCCCTCCTTTTTCGTGTTTCGTCATAAGAAGTCCGATTCCTTCCTTGGTGGCAGATCTTCCATCAACCACACCGCTGACTTTGCCGCCGCAGAGGACTGCAATCCTGTCACAGAGTTCCAGAACAACGTCCAGATCCTCAATAACACAGACAACTGCCACCCCTTTTTGTTTCTGTTCATTCAGAAGCCCGTAGATAACATGTGAGGTATTTACATCGACACCTCGTGTCGGAAATGCTACCAGAAGCACCTTAGGACTCTGTGCGATTTCTCTTCCTACCAGAACTTTCTGTACATTACCACCGGACATCTGACGTACCGGAGCAGAAATGCTTGGTGTCATGACTTCAAGCTTTTCTTTGATCTTCTGTGCCAGTTCTCTTGGCTTCTTGCGCTCCAGGAAAGGTCCCTTTCCACTGCGGTAACTCCGGATCATCATGTTGTCTGTCATGTCCATATCGCCTACAAGCCCCATACCGATACGATCCTCCGGGACAAATGCAAGGCTGATACCTGCCTCATTGATTGCAATAGAATCCATTTCAGACAGTTCCATATCCTTTCCTTCATCCAGAAGAAGTTTGATCGATCCACTCTGTACGCCCTGAAGACCGGCGATCGCTTCAAGGAGTTCTTTCTGACCGCTTCCGGAAATACCTGCAATACCAAGAATTTCCCCTGTATTTACAGTCAGATCCACATCGTCAAGTGTCTTGACTCCGTCTTTGTCGACACAGTTTACACCCTGGATCACCAGACGTTTCTTAACATTTTCCGGCTTCGGACGTTCGATATTGAGATCTACCTTGGCCCCTACCATCATCTCAGAAAGACTCTGTACATTGGCAGATGCAGTTTCTACAGTATCAATATATCTGCCCTTACGCAGTATTGCTACACGGTCAGAAAGAGAAAGAACCTCCTGTAATTTATGAGTGATGATGATAATGGAACATCCGTCATCTCTCATATTTCTCAGAATGTCAAATAAACGGTCTGCCTCCTGTGGTGTCAGAACTGCTGTAGGCTCATCCAGAATCAGGATCCGTGCGCCGCGGTACAGCATTTTGATGATCTCCACTGTCTGCTTCTGAGAAACAGACATCTCATAAATTTTCTGGTTCAGATCAAGATCAAAGCCATATTTATTGACAAGCTTCTGAATATCGGCTGTGATCTGCTTCATATTCAGCTTTGCCTTACCCGGAAGTCCAAGAACAATATTCTCTGCTGCTGTCAGAACATCAACCAGTTTAAAATGCTGATGCACCATACCGATTCCAAGATTAAAGGAATCCTTTGGTGAACGTATCTTTACTTCCTTACCATCTACAAAAATATGACCTTCGTCCGGATAATAAATTCCATATATCATATTCATCAGAGTTGTCTTGCCACTTCCGTTCTCTCCAAGGATCGCCAGAATCTCTGATTTTCTCAGTGTGAGATTTACCTGATCATTCGCTTTGACAGAGCCAAAGCTTTTGGATATATCTCTGAGTTCAAGTGCGTAATTTTCTCCCACTTTCCTCCCCCTCCTTTTATCTAAACATAAGAATTTCTTTATGCTTGTGGATTATGGAATCTGCGATCATTCCATAATACAGCAAAAGAAACCTGCCACTGCAGACTTCCTTTGCACACATAATGAAAGAAAAGGCAGAGCTGCTGACAGGCAGCTCTGCCTGATTATTTACAATTACTGTGTAATAGATGTGATTCCATCAATTGCAATGTCAAATGCCGGTGCAGAACCGTATTCTGATTCATGGAAGTATCCGTCAGAAATGTATTCTGTATCACTGCCATCTTTCTTATAAGTAGTAAGCTCTTTGCCATCTACTGTAAATGTAGAAGTATCAAACACATGGAGAGAACCATCAATGAGAGCATCTTCTACTTCTTTAACCTTTTCTTCAGTTCCCTCTGCTACAACCTTGTCATTGAGTGGTGTGATCTTGTCTGCGCCGTCTGCAAATCCCTTGCACCAGTCTGTATCGATTGCTGTACCGTCAAGGATGCACTGTACTGCATATTTGTAATATACGCCCCAGTCCATTGATGCAGAAGTAAGTGCTGCATCCGGTGCTACAGAAGTCATATCAATATTGTATCCGACACAAGGAACACCTGCTGTCTCACATGCTGTAGGAGCACCTGTTGTATCTGCATGCTGGCTGATCAGTACACATCCGTCAGAGATCAGAGCATCTGCACATTCTTTTTCGAGGTCAAAGCTTGCCCAGCTGTTGGTATATTTTACTTCCATTGTCACGGACGGGCATACGCTCTTAGCGCCAAGATAGAAGGAAGTATATCCAGAAATAACCTCTGCGTATGGGAACGCACCAACATATCCCATCTTAGCTGCGTCTTCTTTGATTGTTCCGTCTTCGATCATCTCATTGAGTTTCAGACCAGCCACAACACCGGATACATAACGTGCTTCATAGATATTTGTGAAATAGTTATGCATATTGGAAAGTCCGCTGGATGCTGCCTGAGTTCCTGTTGCGTGGCAGAACTGAACCTCCGGATACTCTCCTGCTGCTTCCAGAATATAAGTTTCATGGCCAAAGCTGTTTGCGAATACAATCTGACATCCCTGGTCTGCCAGGTCTGCTGCTGCATCGTAACATCCCTCGTCTTCACCGATCAGAGTCTTCTCAATGATCTGAGAATCATCAAGACCAAGCTCTTCCTGCATCTCATCGATACCTTTCATATGAGCGGCTGTATAGCCTTCATTTTCATCGCCGATGTAAATAATGCCAACCTTAAGATCTTCCTTTGCAACTCCTGCTCCGCCTTCTTCGCCTGCGTATACAGAGGCAGACATAGAAACTGTCATTGCTGCTGCAAGACCAATTGCCAATGCTTTTTTCATTCTTCTTTCCTCCATTTCTTCTCATGCTGTTTCCAACTACCGAACAAAAGAGGCACAACATAATTGTTACGCCTCCTTGCAAGTATCTTTAATATACAATAAGATATTTCAAATTGTCAATAAATTTGGGCTAAATCAAATTTTCTTTTCGACAAACTAATTTTTTTTGCAAAAAATGTATGATTTCCTTATTAAATATCGCCCCGATGTTCTGCAGAATTCTTTTTTACTTCTTGACTTTTACGCGTTGAAGCGTTATACTCTTAAAAAAGTAATTCGATATCATGTATTTCAGGAGGAAGTAAAATGAAAAAGCAGATTTTAGCAGTTGTTCTTTCCGCTGCAATGACAGCTGGCATGGGCAGTGTCAGCGTGCTTGCTGCAGATGATAAAGCAGACGACAAAACTTACAATATCGGTATCTGTCAGCTTGTACAGCACGAAGCATTGGATGCAGCAACTCAGGGATTTAAGGATGCCATCACAGAAGAACTTGGCGACAAAGTAACTTTTGACGAGCAGAATGCTCAGGGCGATTCCAACACCTGTTCTACAATCGTTACAGCCTTTGTTTCTGACAATGTAGACCTGATTCTTGCAAATGCAACTCCTGCTCTTCAGGCAGCAGCTGCCGGCACAACAGACATCCCGATTCTCGGTACAGCTGTTACAGAATATGGTGTTGCACTGGATATTGATGATTTTGACGGAACTGTAGGCGGAAATATTTCCGGTACCTCTGACCTCGCTCCACTGGAAGATCAGGCAGCAATGCTCAATGAGCTGTTCCCGGATGCCAAGAACGTAGGACTTATCTACTGCTCTGCTGAGGCAAACTCACAGTATCAGGTAGATACCGTTAAGGCTGCTCTTGAGAAATTGGGATACACCTGCACCTACTATGCATTCTCTGATTCCAACGATCTCTCTTCCGTAGCTACAACAGCAGCCTCCGAGAGTGATGTAATCTATGTACCTACAGACAACACAGTTGCTTCCAACACAGAGATCATCAACAATATCTGCCTTCCGGAGAAGGTTCCGGTAATTGCCGGTGAGGAAGGTATCTGCGAAGGATGTGGTGTTGCTACTCTTTCCATCAACTACTATGACCTTGGTGTTGCTACCGGTAAAATGGCTCTGAAAGTCCTTGTTGACGGAGAAGACATTTCTACAATGCCGATCGAATATGCACCTCAGTTCACCAAAGAATACAATCCTGAGATCTGTGAAGAGCTCGGAATCACCGTTCCGGATGATTATGTAGCAATCGGTGCAGAGGATGACGCTGCTGAAGAAACAACAGAAGAAGCAGCCGATGATACAGCAGCTGACGAGGCCGATGCAGATTCTGCCGACGACACAACAACTGAAGAAGCCGAATAAGTCTGACAACTAATAATAACAACAAATTTATACAGACAGCGGGAAAGGATCATCCTTTCTCGCTTTCTGTGTTCATCAGGAGGAACAAAGAAAATGAACATTATGAGCTTAATCAACGCACTTCCGGGTGCTGCTGCCCAGGGTCTGATATGGGGAATCATGGCAATCGGTGTTTACCTTACTTTCCGTATTCTCGATGTCGCAGACCTTACCGTCGATGGTACCATGTGTACCGGAGGTGCTGTCTGTGTTATGATGCTGATGAGCGGTCATAACATCTGGATATCCATGCTTGCCGCAACAGGTGCCGGAATGCTTGCCGGCCTTGCAACAGGAATCTTCCACACATTTATGGGAATCCCGGCCATCCTCGCCGGAATCCTTACACAGCTTGGTCTCTACTCAGCCAACCTCAAGATCATGGGCAAGGCCAATCAGGCTGTCAACGGAAACAAATACGATCTTCTGGTTTCCCTTCGAAATGTAAAAAACGTTCCGATCTACCAGAACACGATCCTTATTGTAGCTGTTTTTATTGTTGTTCTGATCGCGATTCTTTACTGGTTCTTCGGAACAGAGCTTGGATGCTCTCTGCGTGCTACCGGATGTAATCCAAATATGTCCCGTGCACAGGGCATCAACACAGATGTATGTAAAGTGCTCGGACTGATGCTCTCCAACGGACTGGTTGCACTTTCCAGTGCACTCCTTGCACAGTATCAGGGATTTGCCGATGTCAATATGGGACGTGGTGCGATCGTTATCGGTCTTGCTGCTGTTATCATCGGTGAGGCGATCTTTGGAAAAATTTTCCGCAACTTTGCACTTCGTCTTCTGAGTGTTGCTTTTGGTTCCATCCTTTATTATCTGGTACTCCAGACTGTTATCTGGCTTGGAATCGATACTGACCTTCTGAAGATGCTGTCTGCACTTGTCGTAGCAGTCTTCCTTGCAGTTCCTTACTGGAAAGCAAAATATTTCGCAAAACCTACAAAACGTGGAGGTAACAACTGATGCTTGAGCTGAAAAACATTTACAAAACCTTTAATCCGGGAACTATCAATGAAAAGGTAGCTCTGAACGGTCTGAACCTCACTTTGAATGAAGGTGATTTTGTTACCGTCATCGGCGGAAACGGTGCCGGTAAATCCACCATGTTAAATGCAGTCGCAGGTACCTGGATGGTCGATGAAGGCCAGATCCTTATTGACGGAATCGATGTCACCAAATTATCTGAACATAAACGTGCCACCTATCTTGGACGTGTTTTCCAGGATCCTATGACTGGCACCGCTGCTACTATGGGTATCGAAGAAAACCTTGCACTCGCAAAGCGCCGTGGCAAAACCCGTCTTCTGAAACCGGGTATCACCAAGGCAGAACGCCAGGAATACAAAGAGCTGCTTAAGATTCTTGGTCTTGGACTTGAGGATCGCCTCACCTCCAAGGTCGGACTTCTTTCCGGTGGACAAAGACAGGCTCTGACACTTCTGATGGCTACGCTCCAGAAACCAAAGCTTCTGCTTCTGGATGAACATACCGCTGCTCTTGACCCTAAGACTGCAGCCAAGGTTCTTGAAATCACAGAAATGATCGTAAACAGAGATCACCTGACGACCATGATGATCACACACAATATGCAGGATGCGATCATTCATGGAAATCGTCTGATCATGATGATGGAAGGCAGAATCATCCTCGACATTCAGGGTGAAGAAAAGAAAAAACTGACCGTAAGAGACCTCCTCGATCAGTTTGAAAAGGCCAGCGGCCAGGAATTCAGCAATGACTCTGCTCTGCTGAGTTGATAAAACTGAACAAAAACGCTGCAGGGATTGTATCCCTGCAGCGTTTTTGTTTTCTGAACCACCATATACCGTCTTCTACTTTGTTCCCTTCATAGAAAGACTGATTCTTTTTTTCCTGAGGTCTACGTCGATCACGCGCACATCCACAACATCTCCAACAGACACTGCCTCAAGCGGATGTTTGATATATTTCTCGCTCATCTCTGAGATATGCACCAGACCGTCCTGATGCACTCCGATATCCACAAATGCTCCAAAGTCAATGACATTACGGACTGTTCCCTTAAGGATCATTCCTTCCTTCAGATCCTTCATGTCAAGGACATCTGTACGAAGAACCGGCTTCGGCATTTCATCTCGCGGATCACGTGCCGGTTTTTCCAGCTCTTTTACAATATCACGAAGTGTAGGCTCTCCTACACCAAGTTCCTCTGCCAGCTTCTTGTAATTCCTGATCTGCTTTGAAACACCACTGAGTTTGCCTCCTGCGATATCCTCCGGTGCATAGCCCAGCTTCTCCAGAAGCTTCTGTGCCGCTTCATAGCTCTCCGGATGTACACTCGTTGCATCCAGCGGATTTTTGCCGCCTGTGATACGTGCAAATCCCGCACACTGCTCAAATGCTTTCGGTCCGAGCTTGGCAACCTTCAGAAGCTCACGACGACTCTCAAATCTGCCGTTCTCCTCACGATACGCAACGATATTCTTTGCAATCGCCTTGCTGATACCGGAAATATACTCAAGCAGAGATGCAGACGCTGTATTTAAGTCCACTCCGACCTTATTCACACAATCTTCAACAACTCCACTCAGTGCTTCACCAAGCTTTTTCTGGTTCATATCGTGCTGGTACTGACCAACACCGATAGACTGCGGTGTAATCTTGACAAGCTCTGCAAGAGGATCCTGAAGACGTCTTGCGATAGAAGCCGCACTTCTCTGTCCAACATCAAAATTCGGAAATTCCTCTGTCGCCAGTTTGCTTGCGGAATATACAGATGCACCGGCCTCATTGGTGATCACATACTGTACCTTCTCCGGAATTTCCTTCAGAAGTTCCACGATAATCTGTTCAGACTCTCTGGAGGCTGTTCCATTTCCAAGAGAAATCAGAGAAATTCCATATTTGCGGATCAGCATTTTGAGTGTGTCTTTTGCTGCCTGGATCTTCTTCTCGTTGGTTGGTGCGGTCGGATAGATCACTGTCGTATCCAGCACCTTTCCTGTTGCATCTACAACAGCCAGCTTGCATCCTGTACGAAATGCCGGATCCCATCCCAGAACAACTTTACCTACAATTGGAGGCTGCATCAGAAGCTGCTCAAGATTTTTGCCAAAGACATGAATTGCCCCATCCTCTGCATTTTCTGTCAGACTGCTTCGGATTTCCCTCTCAATCGCCGGTGCGATCAGACGCTTGTAACTGTCCTCCACCACTTCTCGAAGAACCGGTGTTGTGACCGGATTTTCTCTTACAAGCACCTGCCTCTGGATCCATCCAAGAATCTCTTCTTCCGGTGCATTCACCTTTACTGTGAGGATTTTTTCCTTCTCACCACGGTTCAGTGCAAGGACACGATGTCCCGCAAGCTTCTTGATCGGCTCCTCGAATTCATAATACATCTCATATACAGAAGATTCCTCCGGCTTCTTTGCCGCAGATGCAACAGAACCCTTTTTCATAGTGAGGTCACGAATGTAGATTCGGTAATCTGCCTCGTCTGAAATTGTTTCTGCCAGAATATCCTTTGCACCGTTCAACGCATCTTCCACTGTCTCCACACCCTTTTCAGCAGAAACAAAAGCCTGTGCTTCCTCCTCCAGCGGTTTCTTTGTCATCTGAAGCATGATGATATTTGCCAGCGGCTCCAGTCCTTTTTCCTTCGCAATAATTGCTCTTGTACGTCTCTTCGGACGATACGGACGGTAAAGATCCTCTACTACCACAAGAGTCTTTGCATCCAGAATCTGTTTTTTCAGCTCCGGTGTCAGTTTGCCCTGTTCTTCAATACTTGTAAGAACCTGTTTCTTTTTGTCTTCCAGATTTCTCAGGTAAAGAAGTCTTTCATGCAGTGAACGAAGCTGTTCATCATTCAGAGAACCTGTTGCTTCCTTTCGATAACGGGAAATAAAAGGAATCGTACATCCCTCATCGATCAGTTTCACAGCGGCTTCTACCTGCCATTTTTCTACTTTGAGTTCATCAGTTATCACCTGAATAATATCCATAAATAAAAATCTCCTTTTGTGCCCTTAATAAATGTCACGCTTCTGCATTATAATCGTCTGATGATGCATTTCTGTAAATAACTTCTTCCTGCTTCGGCTCATCAAACTCTCCCAGAATATCTCTGTAAAAAGCGGTTTCAGACGCTTCCATATACGGAAGAACCCACAGAAGTGGAAGCCCCATAAGCAGAAGCGACACGATCAGCATCGGAGCAAAACTTAACTGCAGCATAAGATACTGCCAGATGTGTCCCTTCATCAAACGTCTGCTTTCTTTGAGAGATTCCACGCCTCCCATCTGCGGATTATCTGCAAGAAGATAGAAACTAAGTGCAAATGGTACCGTGATAAGTACATTCAGTACTATACTCAAAAGCATAACTCCAAAAGTCAGTTCCATCCACAAAAGCTGTGCGTCTATTGTACTTCCGGGAGTTGCCAGATACATAACAAAATAAAACGGAAGCTGAGAAACTGTACTCAGAAGTGCCATCACAAAGGCTACGATCAGCACACGGTCCGGCTGGTTGTGGAACATATACAGAAGGTTTCCAAGACTGAATTCTCTTCCTCTGCTCATATTCAGCATCATATAACTGTACCCTGTGCTGAACACCATAGCGATCAGAGAAACAACAAATACAAAAACCTGTCCCAGTATAACTTCCAGGACAGCTTCTCCCGGAAAAAGTTCTGCCGAAACAATAGTTCCCAGAAAATCTACAGCCATATAGGCCAGCATTCCCGCAATCGCAATTCCCCAGTTTCCTCTGAGTACTGATTTCGCAGTTTCCTTCCAGTATTTTCGATTTTTTTTCATCCTTGATTCCTGCTTTCCAAGTTAAAACTCAGTAAAAATTCCATCCCTGAAGCCACAGAGATGGAATTCCTTTTGTTTCGGTTAATCTGCCAGGTTAAATGCGTCATGTACCGCATTCATCGCTCTTATTCCGTCTTTCTCGTTGATAAGAACGGTTACACGGATCTCTGAAGTGGAGATCATGTTGATGTTGACGCCCTCGTTATAGAGGCTCTCAAACATCTTCGCTGCAACACCCGGATTGCTCATCATGCCTGCTCCGACAATAGAAAGTTTGGCAATATTTCTCTCAGAATGCAGTTCCTGATATCCAAGTCTTGCCTTATTTTCATCCAGAACTGCCATTGCCTCTTCCAGATCTTTGTCATCTACGGTAAAAGAAATATCCTTGGTTCCTGCACGTCCGATGGACTGAAGGATCACATCTACGTTGATGTTTTTCTTTGCCAGCACATCAAATAATTTGAATGCCACTCCCGGAATATCTTTCAGACCGATCACGGCAATTCTTACTGCATCTGTATCAAGCGCAACTCCGCTGATCAGCATTCTTTCCACTGTTACTTCCTCCTTTACAACAGTTCCCTCACTGTTATTTAAGCTGGAACGTACCACAAGCGGCACGCCGTATTTCTTGGCCATCTCTACAGAACGATTATGGAGTACACCGGCACCCAGAGTTGCCAGATCCAGCATCTCATCGTAAGTGATCTCCTTGAGTTTGCGTGCTGTCGGAACCTTGCGCGGATCTGCTGTGTACACTCCGTCTACATCCGTATAAATCTCACAGGCATCTGCATGAAGTGCCGCTGCCAGAGCAACTGCTGTAGTATCAGAACCGCCTCTTCCAAGTGTTGTATAATCATCGTATTTATTGATTCCCTGGAATCCTGTCACAACGACGATCTTGTGATTTTCCAGTTCTCTTTTGATTCTCTCAGTATCAATCCTCTTAAGTCTTGCGTTGCCATGGACGCTTGTGGTATGCATGGCAACCTGAAATGCATTCAGAGAAACGGACGGAATACCCAGTTTATCAAAGGCCATAGCCATCAAGGCCACAGACATCTGCTCTCCGATCGTAAAAAGCATATCCATTTCACGTTTCGGCGGCTTCTCGTTGATGTCTTTTGCCATGGTGATAAGTTCATCCGTATATTTACCCATAGCCGAAAGAACAACTACCACATCATTGCCTTTTTTGTATTCCTCTATACATCTTCCGGCAACATTAAAAATACGCTCTTTATTTGCCACGGAAGTACCGCCGAATTTCTTTACTATTAACATAGCTTCTCTCCCAAAACGGTCAGTCTTTCACACGGATCATCGTGATCACACTGCCGTTTAATTCCTGAACTTTTTCTTTATATTCTCCCTGTTTCATCTTAGTTGTGATAAATCCAAATTCACCCGGGAGGCTCTTGAGATTTACAATCTCTACTTCATCAAAAACTGCCTTTACCTGATCCACTGTTGTTCCTTTGACTCTCACAAAGAATCTGCCCTCAACCTCATCCATTGGAATCAGTTCAAGCGGTCTGCTGGACCAGTTTGTCATAATATTTCTGTGGAGGTGCTTTGCTTCATCTACCACATCGGCTACTACTGCACTTGCAGTCGGAAGCTTGCCTGCACCGCTTCCATAGAACATTGCATCACCAAGTACATTGCCATGGACAAATACTGCATTAAATACATCATTTACGCTGTAAAGAGGACTGGTCTTCCCTACAAGGAACGGTGCAACCATTGCATAGAAAGAATCATCTCCGATCTTGCGGCTGGTTCCGAGAAGCTTGATCGTCATATCAAGTTCTTCTGCATACTGCATATCTTCCGGAGTGATCCTTGTGATTCCCTCTGTATAAATATCCTCATAATTCAGGAATCTTCCATATGCCAGTGAAGAAAGGATTGCAATCTTACGGCACGCATCATATCCCTCCACATCAGCTGTAGGATCTGCTTCCGCATATCCTTTGGCCTGTGCTTCTTTAAGAACGGCATCAAACTCACAGCCTTCTGTACTCATCTTGTACATCATGTAGTTTGTGGTTCCATTCAGGATACCTGTGATCTCATCAATCTCATCTGCTGTCAGAGAAGAGTTCAGTGCACGGATGATCGGAATTCCACCGCCGCAGCTTGCCTCAAACAGGAAGTTTATATTCTTTTCCCTTGCAATCTCCATAAGTTCCGGGCCGTGTTTGGCAACCAGTGCCTTATTGGATGTGCAGACACTCTTTCCGGCTTCCAGAGCACGCTTCACGAAGGTATATGCAGGTTCGATCCCACCCATAACTTCTACAACAATATCCACTTGCGGATCATTTGCGATCACATCATAGTCATGGACAAGAACCTTCTCAACCGGATCTCCCGGAAAGTCTCTCAGATCCAGTACATACTTGATATTAATGTCTGCACCAGCTCTCTTATTAATGCTGGCATGATTTGTATTGATAACCTCTACCACACCGCTTCCAACTGTACCATATCCTAATACTGCAATATTTACCATAGTCTCGTTTCCTCCTGCGTTCTTTCTTCTCTGTAACTATTCACAGCAACTATTCTCTTCCAAGAATCTTCAGATAATGGATTCCATCCCTCTGTTCGATCTCGTCCACCATAGCCTCAGCATCTCCCTCACCCGGCAGAATATCTACACTGAGGGTAAGAGTTGCCACTCCATTGATCGGGATGCTCTGATGGATCGTCAGGATGTTTCCATGGAAACGTGCAATAGTCTGAAGCACAGCAGACAAAATTCCCGGTTCATCATCCATCTGAATGATGAAGGTGATCGTCTTCCCTCTGGCTTCTTCATGAAAAGGAAAAATATCATCCTTATATTTATAAAAGGAGCTCCTGCTGATCCCCGTCTGTTCTGCTGCCTCCTGCACAGTACTTACCTTCTCTGAGTCCAGTAATTTCTTTGCCTGTACTACTTTCAGCAAAACCTCCGGAACCGCCCGCTCCCTGACTACAAAATACTTCTTTTTTTCTGTTATTTTCCCCATGATGACCTTTCTGCCTCTACTGACTTTACCCATTTTAAACATATATCCCTCTCAGGAGATGTCTGTTTCAAAAAAACAACTGTTTTCCTATGAGGGATATGTTATCACACCTGCACAAAGTCTGCAAGGTTTTTTTGTTTTATGATTCGACCGGTTTTTTGGATAATGCGATCCATTTCAGGTAGGCATTGATGAACGGATCAATGTCTCCGTCAAGTACTGCATCTACATTTCCGGTTTCTTCATTTGTTCTGTGATCCTTAACCATGGTATATGGCTGCATAACATAGGATCTGATCTGATTTCCCCAGCCGATATCAGTAACTTCTCCACGGATACCGGAAAGCTTTGCCTCTGCCTCCTGCTGCTTGAGAAGGAACAGCTTTGCTTTCAGCATCTGCATGGCCTTGTCCTTATTCATATGCTGAGAACGCTCATTCTGACACTGTACCACGATACCGGTCGGCAAATGCGTGATACGGATCGCCGAAGATGTCTTGTTGATATGCTGACCACCGGCTCCGCTGGAACGGTAGGTATCAATACGCAGATCATCATCGTTAATCTCGATTTCCACATCTTCTTCAATATCTGGCATAACATCACAGGATACAAAGGACGTCTGACGTTTTCCTGCTGCATTAAACGGGGAAATACGAACCAGTCTGTGAACACCTTTTTCTGATTTCAGATAACCATAAGCATTTTCGCCATGCACCTGAAATGTCACAGATTTAATGCCGGCTTCCTCTCCGTCCAGATAATCCAGTACTTCCACCTCAAATCCTTTGGCAGAAGCCCATCTGGTATACATACGGTACAGCATGCTTGCCCAGTCACAGGACTCCGTTCCGCCGGCTCCTGCATGCAGGGTCACGATCGCATCGTCTCTGTCATATTCGCCGGAAAGCAATGTCTTCATACGAATATTTTCAAAACTTGTTTCAAATTCATCCAGCAATTCCTGGATCTCCGGAATGACTTCCGGATCATTTTCTTCGTATCCCATCTCGATCATGAGTTCCATGTCTTCCATCTGGGATGTCAGCTGACGATAAATTTCCACATCATCTTTTTTACTTTTGAGCTCTTTCATAAGCTCCTGGGAACGCTCCGGATCGTTCCAGAAATCCGGTTCCTCCATCTTCCGCTCTAATTCCTGAATCCTCTGCTCTTTGTTAGCGAGGTCAAAGTGAATCCCTTACTTCCTGGAGCGGGTGTTTGTATGCGTTCAACGTTGTTTTGAACTGGTCTAATTCAACCACCGAAATCACCTCTTTCTCTTGATCAGGATCTTTCATCCTGTCTATAAATCAACAGAAATGAACCAGAACTGCGTCGGATCCATTCCTGTCTCTCTTTCACATACTTATATGATATTTATACGGTATGTCCTTTTGCTTTGATCACGTCAATGACCTGATCTACATATTTTTCACAGAGGCTTTCTGTCTCTGCTTCCACCATAACACGGATTACCTGCTCTGTTCCGCTCTCACGAACGAGGATACGTCCGGTATCACCCAGTGTATCTGCAACTTTTGCTACTGCCTGCTGTACATCAGCATCATTCTGTGCTTCCGGTTTGCTCTTTACTCTTACGTTTTTGAGTACCTGTGGATAAATGGTAACCGGCTCGGCTAATTTACTTAACGGCAGTTTCTTTGCCAGCATAACTTCCATCATTTTCATAGATGTAAGGATACCATCACCTGTGGTTGCATATTTGCTGAAGATAATGTGTCCGGACTGCTCACCACCGATACGATGACCATTCTGAACCATATTTTCATATACATACTTATCACCAACTGCCGTTTTCTCATAGTTGATGCCAGCTTCATCAAACGCTTTGTACAGACCAAAGTTGGACATGATGGTTGTTACAACAGTATTGTTCAGCAGTTTTCCTCTTTCTTTCATATATTTACCATAAATATATAAGATCAGATCTCCGTCGATGACATTTCCTTTTTCGTCTACTGCGATACAACGGTCTGCGTCTCCGTCATAAGCAAAGCCAACATCCAGATTGTTATCTTTTACAAATTTCTGAAGTACCTCAATGTGTGTGGAACCTGCATGATTGTTAATGTTTGTTCCATCCGGCTCCGCATTGATGACATATGTTTTTGCGCCAAGGGCATCAAATACGCTCTTTGCGATCATCCATGCACTTCCGTTTGCGCAGTCCAGACCAACACGAACATTTTTGTAAGAATAAGTAGCCAGTGAGATTAGATAACCAACATAACGGTTTCTTCCTGCTGCATAATCTACCGTGCATCCAATTTCCTCGCGGACAGCAAACGGTACATCTTCCATTTCTTCTCCAAAAAGATTTAATTTTCCGTCAATGTAGTCCTCAATGTAAGAAATGGTTTTCTCATCCATCTTCTCACCATTGCCGTTGATCAGTTTGATACCGTTATCATAAAACGGATTGTGGCTTGCGGAAATCATAATACCACAGTCAAAATCCTCTGTTCTTGTCACGTAAGATACAGATGGAGTCGTAGTTACATGAAGCAGATATGCATCTGCACCTGAAGCAGTCAGACCTGCAACCAGAGAGTATTCAAACATATAACTGGAACGTCTTGTATCTTTTCCGATTACAACTTTACATTTTTTTCCTGTAATCTGATGATAATACCATCCGATAAAACGTCCTACTTTGTAAGCATGCTCTACTGTTAAATTCTTGTTAGCTTCTCCACGGAAGCCGTCTGTTCCAAAATATCTTCCCATTCTGATTCCTTTCCATTTCTTATGTAGACTATTTAAAAATCTACCCTTGTATTCCTGTATATTACAATTTTGTTTTTCAACTATTTTTTACAGTTTATCCTGTAACTGCCGCAGAATCAGATCCACACATTCTTCTACACTGTGCTGACTGGTATCTATCACAGCATCCGGGTGTTCCGGTACTTCATATGGACTTGTTACACCAGTGAAGTAATCCAGCTCACCTTTTCGTGCCATCTGGTACAATCCCTTGATATCCCGGCGTTCACATTCCTCGATCGGTGTACTCACATAGACTTCCATAAAGGCATCTCCAATAATCTCGCGGGCATTCTGTCGATCCTGTGCAAACGGAGAAATAAAGGATGTCAATACAATCAATCCTGCATCATTCATGAGTTTGGATACTTCAGCAATTCTTCGAATATTTTCAATTCGGTCTGCTTCCCGGAAACCAAGGTTCTTATTTAAGCCCATGCGGACATTATCGCCATCCAGCAGCATCGTGTGTTTGCCCATTGCCACCAGACGTTTTTCCAGCTCATTTGCCAGTGTGGATTTGCCTGAACCGGACAGACCGGTAAACCAGATGGTCTTTGCATTCTGCCCAAGCTGTTTTTCGCGAAAACCACGCGTAATATCCATATTGTGCCAGGTAAGCTGATGCTCACGGTTCAATGTCTGCTCTACCACACCACATGCCGATGTCATATGACTGATACGATCGATCAAGATCAGAGAACCTAAAGCATTGTTCTTTTCAAATTTATCAAAAACCAGTTTAGAAGCAGTTGAAATCTCACAGCGGGCGATTTCATTTTTGTAAATCGCATCCGCATATACTTCTTCACCGGAATTGACATCTATCTTGTATTTGATATTCATGATGGTCGCCGGAACACTCTGAGTTCCAAGTTTTAACAGGAAATTCTTTCCTTCCACCAGTTTTGTATCATCCATCCAGAGCAATGTTGCAGAAAACATGGAATTTACATTCAACGTCGTATTCTCAACCAATACGCATCCTCTGGAAATATCAATCTCTGTATCTAACTGAATCGTCACTGCATGACCGACAGAACTTGTCTGTACTTCTCTGTCACCTTCGTAAATCAGTTTTACCGATGCAGTCTCTCCACTTGGCAATACCTGAATTGTATCACCGACAGACACACTGCCACTCTCAATCTGTCCCTGAAAACCACGGAATGTATGATCCGGTCTGCAGACACGTTGTACCGGCATTGTAAATCCTGTTTCCGTCGGATTCTCCTTGACATCGATTGTCTCCAGATAATCCAATAATGTCTTACCGGTATACCATGGCATATGGTTCGACCGTTTGGTGATATTATCCCCTTCGGTTGCTGATACCGGAATCAACTGCGCTGTGCTATACTCAAATTCTGCCAGCAGTACTTTAATGTCTTTTTGGATCTTTTTAAATTTGTCCTGCTGATAATCAATCAGATCCATTTTATTGATAGCAAACACAAAATGCTTGATTCCCATCAGGGAACAGATCCGTGTATGCCGTCTTGTCTGTGTCAGAACTCCCTGACTTGCATCCACCAGAATCACTGCCAGATCTGCAAAAGAAGCTCCAACTGCCATATTTCTCGTATACTCTTCGTGTCCAGGCGTATCTGCCACGATAAAGGATCGGCGTTCTGTTGTAAAATAACGATATGCCACATCAATGGTAATTCCCTGTTCACGCTCTGCCATCAGACCATCTAAAAGTAGGCTGTAATCTATTGCCCCGCCTCTGGAACCAACTTTGGAATCCAGCTCCAGTGCCCGTTCCTGATCTGCAAACAATAATTTTGCATCATAGAGCATATGTCCAATCAAAGTGGATTTTCCATCATCCACACTTCCACATGTTATAAATTTCAGTAATGCGTTCATCTAGAAGTAGCCCTCCCTTTTCCGTTTCTCCATGCTGGCTGCACCGCCGTCCTTATCGATCACACGACTGGTACGTTCCGAAGATACTGCACTTAAGGTCTCCTGAATGATCGCATCCAACGTATCCGCATCAGATTCTACCCCGCCGGAAAGTGGATAACATCCAAGGGTACGAAAACGAACTTTTTTCATCATCGGTTTTTCTCCCGGCAGCAGACGCATACGGTCATCATCTACCATAATGATATTGCCATTTCTTCTGACAAATGGTCTCTCTGCTGCAAAGTACAGCGGAACAATATCAATATTTTCACGCTGAATGTACTGCCAGATA
>OIWK01000365.1_pt1 | contig 48635 bp, 27 predicted proteins | sample 1587401 | NCBI WGS metagenome assembly OIWK01 (sample SAMEA3888911, study PRJEB22519) | human gut metagenome | biome: human gut; feature: human-associated habitat; material: faeces | place: Denmark | collected 2009 | reverse complement strand
CGAACTTATTCGTGAATTATTCATATTTATAAAATTAATTTTGAACAGTTACTTAAAACCAATTATACATTACATAAGTTTTGCATGTCTTTGACATGCTGTCTTCAATCAGCTTTAGTTCTCACCCCAACCTGGGTTCTGGATGAGTTCAGGATTCTTCTCGCGTTCGCCCGACGGGATAGGCCAGAGATAGTCGCGGCTTGAAACACTATGAGTGTAGCGTATATTGCCGGTAATTTCCTTCTCAGGCTTACCGTTGAGAGTCTCGAGCAGTCCCCAACGCTTCATGTCGTCGAAGCTCTGTCCTTCGGCAGCAAGTTCTACGGCACGCTCATGGCGCAGACGTGTGAACACTTCGTCGTGAGTCTTCACGTTTACTGGGCTTTCCTCAGCCTGCCATGTCAGTGCAGGCATATCAACCGATGGACGCTGGCGTACTTGGTTGATATAATCAATAGCAGCAGCATCATTGTTCAATGCCCACTCGCACTCTGCCATCATCAGCAACACGTCGGCGTAGCGTATAAGTGGGAAGTTGATAGGAGTATCGGCACGGTTGTTCATTGCACCGTCCATATCGCCTTCCGGAACGAACTTGCGCCACAGGTAGCAGTCGTAGTTTTGGTTGACACGGATTACGCCGTTGCCGTCGTTAAGACCCTTTGTTGGCAGAACGAATTCGCTTGGAGCCACCTTGTTCTTATACCATCCCAAATAGCTGCTGTACGGAGTGATAAGCGATGCAGCCATACGTGGGTCGCGGTTGGCGTACATCTGCTGCAGCTTCTCCTTGTACGGAGTATATACAACTACTTTTGAATTCTTGATGGTCGAGTTGAACACCTTCTTCTTAGTGGCGTCGTTGGTTTCGTAGTCTTTGGCTACGGGGTCGTCCTTGAAGAATTCCTTCCAACTGAACTGGCGTCCGTCCTTCCACTCGTACGAGTCGGCGAATGTTGTAGCTACCATCACGTTGTTCCAGCAAGAGCCGTAAGAAGCGCGTGAACCCATGTAGAAGCACATAGGCATACCGTAGTCGGTACCAACACCGCCCATGTTCTGAATGGCGAAAATCATCTCTTTGCTCTCGTCACCTCCGGGGAGGAAGAGTCCGGCGTAGTCGTTGTACAGCTCGTAGCCACCGTGCTCGATTACATCCTTAAAGCACTCTTTGGCTTCTGTATACTGCTTGTTGTAGAGATATATCTTGCCCATAAGAGCACGTGCAGCAAACTTCGTAGCGCGTCCGTAGTCGGCCGACTCCCACGACTGTGGCAGCACATTGTATGCCTCGTTCAAGTCATCGATAATGAACTTGCGAACATCGTCGGCACTGCTGCGTGGCTTCTTCATTTCAGAATAATCTGTAGTAACGTCGGTGGTCTCGTCGTACAGAGGCACACCACCGAAGTAGTTGAGCAGTTCGTTGTAGAAGAGGGCGCGCATGAATCGTGCCTCAGCTTTGTATTGAGCCTTGAGTTGGTCGCTCATGTTGCAGTTGTCAACGTTGCGGATTACGATGTTGGCACGTGCTACTGATTCGTAGAGGTTGGTCCAGCGGTAGTTCACCCATGTATCTGCCATATCGTAAGTGCCGCGGGCAAACTTCTGGAACGACTGGTTGTCGTAGCCCATAGCTATACCGCCCAGTACGTCCATAGAGAATTTCAGTCCGAATACGTGGTCGGCCTGCATACGGCTGTAAACGCCCATCATTGCCGACTTGGCATGGTCTTCGGTCTTAAAGTAGGTTCCAGACGAGAGCTTGTCGGTAGGATATCTATCCAGATCGTAGCAACCTGTCAGAGACATTGTCAAGGCAAGTGCTGCTGATAATATTGTTATCTTTTTCATAATGAATTTTCGCTTAATGGTTAGAATGATATGTTAAGACCCAGTGTGCACTGCTTCATTGTAGGATAGTTCATTCCGCTTACTTCTGGGTCGAAGCCCTTGAAGCTTGTGAATGTGAAGAAGTTCTCCAAGCTGCAGTATACACGCACGCGCTGTACATGTACCATCTGTGTGAGGTTCTGCGGAACGGTGTAGCCGAACTGGATGTTGCGTATCTTCAGGAATGAGCGGTCCTGCAGATAGAAGTCGCTGGGCTTGGTGTTGCGTGTGTCCTGATACTGTATCAGACGTGGATACTTGGCGTCGGTGCGACCTTCATACCAGCGGCCGTCTGCCACTTCCTTGTTGATTTGGTAGCCATAGCGCACGGTAGGAGTGTTGTATGCATCGTTCATCCAGAATGTCTTGATGCCGAGCTGTCCCTGAAGCAATGCCGCAACGTCGAAGCCCTTGTATGCAGCATTGAGGTTGAGGCCGAATGTGAACTTCGGGTTGGTGCCGTCGCTCACAATCTCCTTATCCATAAGAGTGATGCAACCGTCGCCGTCGATATCCTTGTAGAGGAAGTCGCCCTTCTGAGGCTTGCCAAGTGCCTTGAATGCGTTAGGATTCTTAGCTATCATTTCGTCTACAATCTTCATGTCCTCGTCGGTCTGCAGGATTCGGTCCACGCGCATTAGATACTGTGAGTTGATGCTGTGGCCTTCCCAGATGAGGTTGGCACCGCTGATTGACATGCCGCCCTTGTCCTTGCCTTTGAACTTGTCTACATTATTAGTAATGTAAGCGAAGTTGGCGTTTGCACCATAGGTGAAGTCGCCTATCTTGTCCTGCCATCCGAGTGTGAACTCAATACCCTTGTTGGTCACCTCTGCACTGTTCTGCTTAGGCAGTGCTGTTGTACCGTGTACGCCTGGAGCCGGGAGGTTGATAAGGATGCCTGTAGTCTTCTTGTTGAAGAAGTCGATAGTACCGGTCAGGTGGTTGTTGAAGAATCCGAAGTCAAGACCTACGTTGAACACCTTGGTCGACTCCCATGTAAGGGCTGAGTTAGAGATAGCTGCAAGTGCAAGACCAGGTACCATAAGGTTGCCGAGCACGTAGTTGTTGCCGCTTGTGGTGTAGAGCGACTGGTAGTCGTAGTTGCCTACCGAGTTGTTACCCAGTGCACCGTACGATACGCGCAGCTTCAAGTTGCTCAGGTTGCCACCCAATACGCCTTCCATAAACTTCTCCTGGTCGATACGCCATGCTGCTGATGCTGACGGGAAGTAGCCCCAACGGTTGTCCTTAGAGAAGCGTGACGAACCGTCGGCACGGAGGTTGAACTCGAAGAGGTACTTCTCCTGCCAGTTGAGGTTCAGTCTGCCGAAGAATGAGCGCATAGCCCACTCTGTGCTTGAGCCTGATGATGTCGACTCGCCGGTAGCACCGTTGATAACGTCCATTGAGAGGTCGGTCAAGTCCTGGCGTGTTGCCGAGAAATTCTTCGAGCGGTAGAGCTCGTTAGATAGACCAGCCATAGCTCCGATAGCGAGGTTGTTCTTGAACATCTTGGTGTCGTAGCGTGCCACGAGGTCGTTGAAGTAGCGTTCTATCTTGCTGTCGGTATATTTGATTGATGTCTTGCCACGGTTGGTCCATGTCTGCTCGTCGGTGAGGAAGTTGTATGCATCGAGGAATACCGGCTTGCGGTGAGTCTCGCGGTCGAGGAATTCGTAGCTGTACGAACCGGTGAGCGAGAAGCCCTTGAACGGCTTCAATGTGGCAGTGAAGCGTGGACGAACGTTGTTCTTGCGGTCCTGACCTGCCCACTTGTTAAGACGGATGAGCGGGTTGTTGTTGGCACACTGGCCGCTGTCCTCGCTGTTGTTCAAAGCACCGTAGCGTCCGTCTGGAGCGCGGAAAACCATACCCGGAGTTGTAGCCGCTGTATATGTGAAGATGTTGTCAATCTCCTCAGCACCCGGTTCCAGGTCGCTCACGTAGCCACCAATCTGCATGCCGATGTTGAGCCATGATGTCACGTCGGCGTCCATGTTGAGGCGTACGGTGTACTTCTTCATACCGGCATTCTCCAAAACGCCAGGGTTGTTCATGTATCCGAACGAGCCGTAGAAGCGAATCTTGTCGCTACCGCCGCTGAGTGATACTACGTGGTTGGTCGATGTCGACGGCTTGAATGTCTCGTCAATCCAGTTGGTGTTAGGATATTTCAGAGGGTCGTTGCCATTGCGCCATTCAGCGATCTTTTCTTCTGAGAAGTACTGGTTCTTGCCCGACTTAGGGTTAGAGTTGTAGTAGCCCTCGTTGATAAGTTCCATGTAGTCGGCATAGTTTGACACCGGAGTCAAAGTCTTGCGTATTGACTGGAACGATACGTATCCGTTGTAGTCGACCTTGATTTTTCCCGACTTACCCTTCTTTGTGGTGATGAGGATAACACCGTTGGCAGCACGCGAACCGTAGATAGAGGCCGAGGCAGCATCCTTCAATACTGATACCGACTCAATATCCTGCGGGTTAACGGTGTTTATGCCCTGCTCTACGCCGTCGATGATGATAAGAGGTGCCGATGAGTTGAGTGTACCCTGACCACGCACAAGGATAGATGCGTTGTCATCGCCCGGACGGTTGCTGCCCGATGAAACGTTTACACCGGCAGCCAGACCTGCGAGGGCCTGCGAAACGTTGGTGACGGGACGGCTCTCAGTCAGCTCGTCCATATTGATGGATGCAACAGCACCCGACATGTTCACCTTCTTCTGTGTGCCGTAACCTACAACAACAACTTCGTTGAGGCTCTTTGAGTCGGACTTGAGAGTAACCTTGAGCGACTTCTCGCCGTTGTACTTCACCTCCTGTGTCTGGAATCCGATGTAGCTGATTACGAGTGTCTGGCCCTTCTTCAAGCCTTTCAGTGTGAAATCGCCATCAATAGATGTAATGGTGCCTACGGTGTCCTGGCCCTTAATCTTGATAGTGGCGCCAATGATTGGCTCGCCCATATCGTCAAGGACGATACCCGTAACGGTTGTAGACTCCTGCTATACGTTGGCAACATTGTTTGTTGCCGGCGACGTGGCAGTTGCATTTCCAAATGCTGGATACATGCTGGCTGTAACACCAAGCATCAAGCCTTTCAGTAAAAGATTTGATTTGTGCATAGATCTTTTGTTTGGGTTTTTTATTTCAGATTTAGTATAATTTTATTTCAGATGTAGTGTACGCTTACTTCTGTTGTAGTGTGCTCTTACTTCAGATGTAGTGTACGTTTACTTCAGATGCTGTGTGTGCTTAATGGCTCACTGGTTGTTTTAGGTAAATTTTATCTTTCGGTTGCAAATTTAGAATAAATAAAGCATGAATGCCGTATACAAATATACGTTTTGTGTGTATTTTTCGTACGTATCTCGTTATTTAACTTATCCTGCCATCCTGCCAATAATGAGTTTCTTTTACGTTGCGAATCTATTAATCTTTGATGTGTCTACCCCCATTTAGCATGCTTTTTATTTCGTAATAATAGGTTGTGTGAAATTTTTGAAAGTATACTTTTGTTTGTTTAGCTTAAAATTTGTAATTTTACGCCCACTACAACCATTAAATTATACAATGTTATACATTAGGTTTATAAAACGATTATTACTAATACTAATTGTCTGCTTATTCGCTCTCAATATCCAAGCCATGCGTTTCCGTCATCTGTCGATGCCGGATGGACTGTCGCAATTGTCCGTATTGTCGATATATCAAGACCGTCTTGGACGTATGTGGTTTGGCACTGAGGAGGGCGTAAATATATTTGATGGCAATACGGTTACGGCAATAAAGAAGTTTCGCGGCATGAATCCGCACAATATTGAGGTGCGACGTATTTGTGGCGACGACAACGGCAACGTGTATTTTCTTCTCGGCCGTTCGGTCGTAGCCATCGACTATCTTACCCAAGGCAGCAAGGTGATTGTCCCCGACGGCGTGTCGGCTCTTGCGTGTCATGCGGGCCATCTCTACTATGCTCGTAAAGGCCATCTCTGCTCTTATCGTATAGCCGACAAGAAGACAAAAGTCATTGCTTCAACGGAGGGTGCCCGTCCCAATGCCATCTACATCGACCGTCGTGGCACGGTGTGGGTTGCTGCTGTCAACGGTCTATACACGTTGTCTACGAAGACCCGGAGATTGACACCCCGACTCAGCGGACCTTATATCGAATACATCTTCCAGGACTCGCATGGCAACATTTGGGCATCATCGCGCGACCGTGGATGCTATCGCATTGCGCCCGACGGCACTACCACACAGTTCTCGGTCGACGAAAACACTGCCAAGGCTGAGAACAACAATGCCGTGCAGCACAATAAGGACTGGCGCACGCAGAATCATATCAGCAGCAACAGCGTGCGTGAGATTACCGAGGATAGCAACGGATATATATGGATTGGCACCTTCTTGGGTCTCAACCGTTTCGACCCCACAACTGGTACATTCAATGTATATATCCACACCAACAATTCGCAGAGCATAAGCCACCAGTCGGTGTTTCCGCTTGTCAGAGACAGCGAGGGCACTATCTGGGCTGGTACTTATTATGGCGGAGTCAACTATTTCACTTCCGACAACGACTCGTTCAAGTTCTATGCGGCTGATATCAACAACCCCAACTGCTTGTCCAATCCGTTTGTGGGACATATCATCATCGACAAGCGTGGCGATATATGGGTGTGTACTGAGGGCGGCGGACTCAACCGCATCGACCACGCCACTCATACCGTGACCTACTATATGACGGGCAACAATGCCAATTCGCTGCCACAGAACAATCTGAAGGATATAGTCTACGAACCCTCGCGCGACCGTCTCTACATCGGTACGTATATGGGTGGAGTGTCGGTGCTCGACATCAAGAGCGGCAAGTTCACCAATCTGCTCTCCCTCTATCCTGAGGAGGCGAAGCGTTCGGGCAATCGCATCGTCGACATGACCCGATGGCACGACCGTGTGCTCTTCACCACGCTCGGCGGATTGTGGATGCTTGATCCCGATACGTATAAGGTGGAGGAACTCATCCCCCAACTGAAGGACTATGGCGAGCGACGCATCTATACTGACCGTCGTGGCTATCTGTGGGCGGCAGACGGGTCGGGTCTGTACAAGATTTCTGTGCAGTCGCGCCGTGTGCTGCGCTATTATGAGGCAGGCAAGGCAGGATTGGGCGAAGTGGGATTCACTGATATCCGCGAGGACAGCAATGGTCGCATCTATGTAGCGTCGGTAGGCGGCGGAATATACCGCCTCGACGAGAAGAAACATACGTTTCAGGTGTTCGACACCGACAACAGCGACATTATGAGCAACTTCTGCTATGCCTTTGCCAATGTGGGCAAACAGCTGATATATAGCACCGAGCATGGCATTGGCGTGCTCAATACCACCGACGACTCCTTCCGTAATGTCGAGTTCTCGCACGACTTCCCCCTTATTGGCATCAATCGTGGCTGCGGATTGTTTGCAGTCGGAAATACCATATTGGTGGGTGGCACTAATGGAATGGTGGCTATGGACGTAAGCCGACTGCTTGCTACACGTACGCACGGCCGTCTGTATTTCTCGCGTCTCTACATCAATGGCAAGGAATGTCTGCCTGGCGATGGCACCGACATTCTCGACAAGGCAGTCTATCTCACCGACGAGATACACCTCAACCACGATCAGAACAATATCACATTCGGCTTTGCCACCGACAACTATACACGCAGCTTCAACCAGCCGCTTTTCGAATACCGATTGCGTGGCTACGACAATACATGGTATACCACCACTGGCCACAGCATATCCTATCCGAAACTGCCTGCCGGCAACTATACGCTTGAGGTACGAATGAAGCCATCTACATGGCAGACCGAAGGCGATGTGGAGAAGTTGACTCTGAAATTGAAGGTAAGCCCGCCGTTCTATCTCTCTACCTTGGCATATATCATATACATTGCCATATTCTTTAGTCTTATTTATGCGTTCTATTATTTCAAGCGCTCACAGCTGCTGCTTGAGACGTCGCTCGCCATCGAGAAGAAAGACCGTCAGAACGAGGAGGCTCTCAGCAAAGCTAAGTTGCAGTTCTTCACAAGCATATCGCACGAGTTCCGCACGCCGCTCACGCTCATCATTGCAAAGCTCGACTATGTGATGCAGAATGTACAGAAGAGCACCGCTATAGCCCGAAGCCTGAAGAGTGTCAATCAGAATGCGAGCATGATGCTCGAACTCGTCAACGAACTGCTCGACTTCCGCAAGATGGAGCAGGGCTATACCCATCTGAGTGTGGGCAAACACGACCTCGTGGAGTTTGTCAAGGACATCACGATGGCGTTTGACGATATGGCGCGCACCAAGTCTATCACCTTCACGTTCTCGTCTACGTCGCCACGCATAGAGTGCTGGTTCGACCAGCGCCAGATGCAGAAGGTGGTGTACAATCTCGTGTCCAACGCCTTCAAGTACGTCAGTCCTCAGACGGGCACTATCGAAGTGCAGCTCGACCAGGACGACCAGCATGCCATACTGCGTGTTATTGACAATGGTGTGGGCATTGCCTCTGCCGACATCGACCGCATCTTCGACCGCTTCTATCAGGCCAACAATGGTCAGACCAAGGCAGTGGCAACACGTGGCACTGGCATCGGATTGGCGCTTGTCAAGAACATCGTTGAGCGTCATCATGGCACTATCAATGTTGTCAGTTCCGAAGGATATGGTTCGGTGTTTGTCGTGCAACTGTGCAAGGACAGCACACAGTTTGCCGCTGACGAGATAGAGACGGTTGAGGCTCCTGCTGATGAGCCAAAGGTGATAGAAGAGTCAGTCGCAACCGAAGGCATGGCGAAGGTGCTGGTGGTAGAGGACAACAATGAGTTGCTTGCCACGCTGCGCGACATCTTCTCGCCATTGTATCATGTCGTCGTTGCCCACAACGGCAAGGAGGGACTCGACATGACGCGTGCCGAGTCGCCCGACATTGTGGTGAGCGATGTGATGATGCCCGTAATGGATGGCATGGAGATGTGCAAGGCTATAAAGAACGACATATCTGTGAGCCACACGTTGGTGCTTCTGCTCACCGCCATGAGTGCGTCGGAGCATGAGGTGGAGGGACTGCGCTGCGGTGCCGACGACTATGTGGCTAAGCCGTTCAATCCCTCGGTGCTGCTTGCACGTGTTGCGGCATTGCTGCGCATGCGCTCGCTTCTGCAGCAACGCTTCTCTAAGGGCAATATGCGCATGGCTGATGCTCAGCAGTTTGCTGTCAACAAGCTCGACCGCGAATTCATGCAGCGTTGCGACGAAATTGTCAACGAGCACATTGCCGACTCCGACTTCTCGGTCGACGATATGGCGCGTCAGTTGCTGATAGGCCACACGAGTTTCTTCACGAAGTTCAAGGCTATTACCAGTATGACTCCAAATGAATATCTGATTAAGCAGCGCCTCTCACGTGCTGCCGACTATCTGCGTGATAATCCTACGGCAACGATAGCCAATGTGGCATACAAATATGGATTCAATTCGCCACGCTACTTCTCACAATGCTTCAAGAAGGTATATGGAGCGAATCCTACGGAATGGCGTGAGAAGCAGTGAAAAATTGAGAGTTGAAAGTTGAGAGTTGAAAGTTATGATTACCTTTTAAAGCTATATATAGCTAAAAATTATTACAAAACAATACATATCATAACTCTCAACTCTCAACTTTCAACTCTCAACGAGGGTGTGTCAAAATGGGAGTTATAGGAATTTAAGAAGAAGTTAATCCATCTACGATGGATGGAAGTTAACATACAAATGCTTTGTTTTCAGCAAATTATACATATGTCCGCTAACTTCTGTTAACTTCGGGCGAAGCCCAAACTTCCTTTAACTTCTATTTTGACACACCCTCCTATTTTTTCGGTTGCAACAGCTTTTGGTATTCCTCGGCGTTGCCGAGCAGACGTGCGGCTTCGGCAAACTGCTTGTCGTTGCGCAGCGAGTTTTCGAGCGAACCCTTCTCGAAGTAGTATGCAGCCATGAGGTCGGCGGCTATCAGTTCTTTTATCTTCTGCTTGTTGTACGGATAGTCGAGGTCTTTGGCTATGTTGTGCTTCAGCTTCTGGCGCAGCGCCTCAAACTCAGGTTTTGCGTCGTCGTAGTAGCCCTCGAAGCGAGCCAGATTCTCCAGTTCCTTGAGTATCTTCTCGCTCACCTGGTCGTATGTGAATCCGCTCTTTATCACACGCTGCTTGAATTGCTCGTAGTCGGCATCCGACAGTTCGAAGTCCTTAGGACTTGCCACGGTGGGGTGGGCGGCTATGTAGTCAATCTCGTAGTTGAGCAGAATGTCGGTAGTGTCCACGCGCGAGAGATAGAAGGCGATGTTGGGCAGCGAGTCGGGCTTCACCTCGATGTCTGGCTTGATGCCACCGCCGTCGCGCACTATGCGTCCGGCAGCAGTGCGAAACTCATGGGTGAGCGAGTCGGGCACGTTCTCGGCTACATATCCGTTGTCAGTGTGCTTGTAGCGCAGAGCCTGGATGCAGCGGCCTGATGGAATGTAGTATTTTGCAGTGGTCAGCTTCAGTTTTCCGTTATATGGCAGCGACACGTTAGGTATCTGCACCAGACCCTTGCCGTAGGTGCGTGTACCCATAATTACGGCGCGGTCGTAGTCCTGCAGCGTTCCGCTCGTTATCTCGCTGGCGCTGGCAGTAGCCTCGTTTACGAGCACCACGATAGGCATAACGGTGTCAATCGGTTCTACCGTAGTGTTGTAGCTGCTGTTGGCGTTTTTCACCTTGCCCTTCATCGAGAGCAGGTGGCGGCCCTTCGGTAGGAACATGTTCAGAATCTGCAATGCTTCCTGCACCGAGCCTCCACCGTTGTTGCGCAGGTCGAGCACCAGTCCCTTCATGCCTTGCTTCTTCAGGTCGATAAAGGCACGGCGCACGTCTTTGGCGCTGTTCTCTACATACTGGTTGTAGTTGATGTATCCGATGCCGCCCTTCTGCATACCGTAATAGGGCAGATAAGGCATCTGAATGGCGCGACGCTGCACCTTGACGGTCATCTTCTTGCCCGTCGACGGACGCTCAATCTTCATCACCATTGTTGTGCCTGGTTCGCCACGCAGGTGGTCGCTTACGTAGGCGGTGCTCTTCTCTGCCATCGACTCACCGTCGATGCTCAGAATGATGTCGCCCTTCTTAAGTCCGGCTTCGGCAGCCGGCATACCCTCGTAAGGCTCGTTTATGATGACGCGCTTGCGAGTGAAGCTATAGCTTATTATCGAGCCGATGCCAGCATATTTGCCCGTCATCATCTGCTTGTACTCTGCCGCCTTGTCCTCGGGGAAGTAGTCGGTGTACGGGTCGAGCGAGCGCATCATCGAGCGTATAGCCGTTCCGATGGTCTTGTCGGCGTCGAGCGAGTCGACGTACATCAAGTCGAGGTTGCGGTAGATGGCATTGAAAATGTCAAGGTTCTTTGCCACGCGGAAGTTGTGGTCGCTGGTGTTCTGTGCCGTCATTGGCATGGCGACAGCCATAAGTGCTATCAGCAGTAGGCTGCGCATTGTTTTGGTGTATTTGCGTAAGTGCATATTGTGTTTATGAAATGTTGCTTTATTAATAATATGTATATGTCAATAGACTGATGCAAAAGTAATACATTAACCTCACAAAACACTCGTTTTGTACCTTATTTTACGTATTGACAAAGAAAAATCACATAATTTGCGAAAATTTCTTGCAAAAAGTTTGGAGGAAAGGAAAAATACCACTAACTTTGCACCCGCAATCAAGAAAACAAGGTTGCAGAGATATAATGCTTCAATAGCTCAGTTGGTTAGAGCACCTGACTGTTAATCAGGGGGTCGTTGGTTCAAGTCCATCTTGAAGCGCAATTTTCAAAATCATACATAATGCTTCAATAGCTCAGTTGGTTAGAGCACCTGACTGTTAATCAGGGGGTCGTTGGTTCAAGTCCATCTTGAAGCGCTGAAAAATAGTAAAGCCTCGCAAGTCGAAAGATTTGCGAGGCTTTTCTTTTTTAGTTGAGAGTTGAAAATTGAGAGTTGAGAGTTATGATTACTTTTGGCTCATCCGACATTTGGAGTGATTAATACAGGTGTTTATCAGTAAATAGCGCGAGGGAGTCAAAAATATGATAAATATGACAACCTATAGGAGGGTATAGCATCCCTGCTATACCCACTCAATCTACTGTAGATAAAGGCAGAGTGAGTAGGGCAAGGATTAGGGCATATCATAACTCTCAACTCTAAATTCTCAACTCTCAACCAGAGATAGAAGTGGAGATCACGACCTAACGTTATATCGCAATCGTTATTGGTATCCTTGTATGTCCATTTTCTTGTGATTTTCTTGTAATTAAGTCGTTTTTCTTGTAAACATTTGTTTGTAACATCGCTCTTAAATCGTTCGAAAGTTTCAAGTAATTTAAGAGCGAATTATAACTGATTTTCAAGGATTTTCATTCAAACGCATTAACTTTTCGCTCTTAAACCGCTCTTAAACCGCTCTTATTTTTCCGACTTTACGAGCGACCATTTAGAAATATTACCCATAGTTTCATTTTCTATCAGATTTCTCTTTCTTAGATTAGTCAATATGTTTCCTATTTTTGACTTCTTTTGTTTATCATCTAATATAATTATTCTACATATAGAAGCAAAAGAGCGACAAAGAGCATGTCCAGATGGTGGATGTCGTCATTTACAAGCCACTCTCACAGGCATATCATAACTCTCAACTCTAAATTCTCAACTCTCAACTGGAAAAACTCTCAACTCTAAACTCTCAACTTTCAACTGGAAAAGTTTTATATCACTCCTGCTTGATGCAGGAACACAGCGATGATGCATATTGGGCACACGAAGCGCACTGCGAAAAGGTAGATGCGCCATACGTGGCGCGACACGGTGCCGCTGTTGGTGAACTCGCGGTGTACCAGGCGGCGCGGAACAATCCATCCTAATAGTATACTTGTGAGGAAAGCGCCGAGTGGCATCAGTATCTGTGCTGTGAAGAAGTCGCAGCAGTCGAGCAGCGACTTGCCGAAGAACACGAACGCGTCGGACGCTCCGCACGACAGAGCGCACATTATTCCTATCACACTACATATTGCGGTCTCGATAGTTGCACCCGTTCGGCGCGACACGTGCAACTCCTCGTACAGAAAGGAGGTGCCTATCTCGTGCATGGAGATGGTCGAAGTGAGCGCAGCCAGTGCCAGCAGCATGTAGAACAGTACGCTTATCACGTAGCCTATGACGGGCATTGAGCCGAACGCTTCGTGGAAAACGTTGGGCAGGGTGATGAATATCAACGACGGACCCGAATCGGGATTGATGCCTACGGAGAAGGCGGCAGGGAATATCATGAGTCCGGCGAGTATTGCCACAAGCATGTCTATCAACGCTATCTGGCAAGCCGTCTTCGAGAGGTTGGCGCTGCGCTTGAAGTAGGAGGCGTATGTACACAGACACGCCGTGCCTAACGACAGCGAGAAGAATGCCTGTCCCAGTGCGTCGAGGAATACGTCGCGGTTCATCTTCGAGAAATCGGGGTTGAGCAGAAAGTCAACGCCGCGCCACGCTCCGGGCAACATGCACGAGGCAATGACGATGATGATGAGCAGGATGAACAGCGTAGGCATGAGCAGATTGGACACTTTCTCGATGCCGCTGCGCACGCCCTTCACCACTACGAGGTGTGTCAGCACGATAAACGCTACAGTCCATACGGCTGGCATGATAGGGTCGGTGGTGAATTCCTTGAAGTATTCAGCCACGTAGGCTGCGTCGCCGTTGATGCCGCCCATAAGCGACGCATACAGATATTGCAGACACCATCCGGCTATGACGGCATAAAATCCGAGTATTATCATCGACGTGATGGCTCCCATCACGCCCACCAGCATCCACCACTTGCCCGAAGCCAGTCGGCGATAGGCTCGTGCAGCGTTCGATCCGGCGTGTCTGCCGATGATGAACTCGCTTATCATGCCCGGAATGCCGAGCATGAGTACACATATTATATATACGAGTATGAACGCAGCGCCGCCGTCGTGGCCCGTCATGTACGGGAATCGCCACACGTTGCCGAGGCCCACTGCCGAGCCTGCCGTTGCAAGCACCGCCCCGAATTTGGTGGCGAAGCCTGCTCTTGAATTATTGCTCATGGTGTTAGATTATGCCGAATTGGTTGAGGAATATTGCTACGATGCACACGGGGCAGACGTAGCGTATTAGCAGTATGTACACGCCGAAGAGCGTAGAGCGCAGGGTTCCCCAGTTGGTGAACTCGTCCTTGACGGTCTGGCGCGGCACCACCCATCCTAAGAATATACATGTCAGGAAGCCTGCAATGGGCAGCATTATCTGTCCGGTGACAAAGTCGAAGAGGTCGAACAGCGATTTGCCTCCTATTACGAGCCAGTCTCTGCCGCCTATCGACAGCGAGCACAGGGCACCGAGCACGCACAGCGACACCGTGACGAGCGTTGCTGCCTTCTTGCGTGTGGTGTGCAGCTCTTCGTAGAAGAAGGCTGTCGACACCTCGTGGAGCGAGATGAGCGACGTGAGTGCAGCCAGCGACAGCAATACGTAGAACATGATGGCTATCACTGAGCCTATAATAGGCATTGTGGCAAAAGCTTCCTTGAATACGTTGGGGAGGGTGATGAATATCAGCGACGGACCCGAGTCGGGATTGATTCCAACCGAGAAGGCGGCTGGGAATATCATCAATCCTGCCAGAATGGCTATGAGTGAGTCGATGGCAAGGATGTTGACAGCCGACTTCATGAGGTTGGCTTTACGCGAAAAATAGCTTGCGAAGGTGCAGATGCAGCCCATGCCGATGCTGAGCGAATAGAACGACTGGCCCATAGCGGCAAGAAATACGCTTGAGTCCATCTTTGAAAAGTCGGGACGAAACAAGAATTCCACACCCTTACCGGCTCCGGGCAGCATGCACGAGCCTATTACAACCACTACGAGCAGCACAAACAGCGTCGGCATCATCATCTTTGATGCACGCTCTATGCCGCTGCGCACACCGTGTATTATAACGAAGTGGGTCAGTGCGAGTATTGCCACCGTCCAGAATACGGGACGTATGGGCGATGCGGAGAATTCCTGAAAGTATTGGGTGATGTATTGCGGATTGCCGTTAAGCTCGCCGAATGCTGAGGCGAAGATGTATTGCAGGCACCATCCCGACACTACTGCATAGTAGCTCGTGATGATAAATCCGGTGAGCACGCTCATGCAGCCCACCAACCGCCATGCCTTTGCAGTGCCCATCTCGCCGTAGGCGCGTCCCGTATTGGCTGCTCCGTGGCGGCCGATGATGAATTCGTTCATCATACAGGGTATGCCGAGCACAAGCACGCACGCTATATATATAAGTATAAAGGCGGCTCCGCCGTTCTGGCCGGTCATGTATGGAAAACGCCATACGTTGCCCAGTCCTACCGCCGAACCCGCCGTTGCGAGAATCATTCCCAGTTTGCTTCCGAAGTTTACTCTTTCTTGTGACATGTGTTTTTATAATTTATATCCTATCGAGGGTGCAAAATTATAAAAATTATTCGACATTTAGAAGCAAACCGTAACATTATACGTCTTTTATTGTGCTGTTTTATACTTCATCGGGCCATGGACATGGCTTTCCGTCAGCTTTGAACGTTGGGCGCTGAGCACCTACATTGCGCAGATATTCGCCCAGTTCGCGCGACAGACGCTTCACGATGTCCTTGTGTTCGGCAGCCACATTGTGCTGCTCGCTTATGTCGGCAGGAATGTTGAAGAGTTCCTTGCGGCCCGTGTCGTAGTAGTATATCAGCTTCCACTCGTCCTTGCGTATGGCGCAGTTGAGATTGATGCCGGGTCCGTTGTTGCCCCAGATGTTGGGGAAGTTCCACACCAGTGCACGGCCTTTCGACGTGTCGCCCGTCTCGCGCAGCATCGGTACGAACGAGAGTCCGTCTACCGGCGCTACGGTCTTGTACTTGTTTACGCCAGCCATTTCGAGAATGGTGGGGTAGAAGTCTTCAATCATAGTGTACTTGTCGCACTTCGATCCGGCGCGTGTCACGCCCGGCCACGACACAATCATGGGCTCGCGTATGCCACCCTCGTACAACGAACACTTGCCGCTGAGCAGCGGATAGTTCTGGTGATACAGTTCGCCGTCGCGCCATGTGGGGTTGGTGGCGAGTCCGCCGTTGTCGCTCATGAAGAGTATTATGGTGTTGTCCTTCTCGCCGTTGCGCTCCACCCAGTCCATAAGGTCGCCCAGACTCTTGTCCATACCCTCGATGAGCGAAGCGTAAGCCGCCTCCTTGTCGCTCAAGCCCTTGCGCACATACTTCGAGAAGAAGCGTTCGTCGCGGTCGATAGGTATGTGTATGGCGTAGTGTGACATATACAGAAAGAAGGGCTGGTTGTACTTCTTTGCCTTGTCAAGTGCTCCTATAGCCTCCTTGGTGAGTGCTTCGGTGACGAAAGTTCCGGTGCCCCAGTACTTCTCCAGTCCCGGTATAGACATCAGCGAAGTAGGTTTGCCGTCCTTGGTGTGTCCGTAGTTCAGCTCGCTCAGGTATGTGGCGAGTCCTCCGGCGGCATGTCCGGCAATGTTCACTTCAAATCCCCAGTGTGTAGGATTTTCACCCGGAGTGTCCATAGCGCCGAAATGCGCCTTGCCGCAATGTATGGTGTGATAGCCGCTGTGGCGCAGCAGTTCTACGAACGATGTGCCCACATAGGTGTGTGGAGTGCCTGCCACCTGCGATACGCCGTTGATGTTCCAGTTGGGACAGTCCACCACGTCGCTCGGGAGGTCTACCGACTTGTCGCGTTCGAGCGTCCAGTTGGTCACACGGTGGCGTGCGTTGTTGGCTCCCGTGATGAGGCTGCAACGCGACGGTGAGCTGACGCTGGCGGCATAAGCCTGCGTGAACATCATGCCTTGGCGTGCCAGACGCTCCATATTGGGCGTCTCGTACACCTTATTATATTGTGTACGCTCAGTCCAGAAGGGCAGAGAGGTGTCCTGCCAACCCATGTCGTCGACAAGAAAGAGGATGATGTTGGGGCGACGTGCGCTGCCTGCGTTGTCGTTGGGGGCTGCAGCTGCTGTGGCGGTGACGGCAAGCGATGCTGCTGCGAAAGCTAAAGATTTGTTCATAAGCTGAAGTTTTTAGTATCTCGGGTTATATTGAATTGTTGCTTTTCTATAACTGCAAAGTTACTAAAAGTAGTGTAAAGGGCAAAAAAAAGACAGCTGAAACAAATTGTTTCAGCTGTCTTTAGGGTCGGGATGACAAGATTCGAACTTGCGACCCCTACGTCCCGAACGTAGTGCGCTACCAACTGCGCTACATCCCGATTGCTTCGGTTGCGACATTTATGTCTCAAAAGCGAGTGCAAAGGTACAGGTTTTTTCTGATATACACGCAATTTTTTCGTAAAATCTTTCCAAAGAAGTGCATTTTATGTGGAATGTCATGACGTTATGGGGGATTATAGGGTGAAATAGCACAAATTTTAGTGTTTGTTGATAAAAAATCGAATAAAAAGTTGCGGGAACCAACAAAAAGCATTACCTTTGCACTCGCAATTCAGAAATGCAGTTGGTGCCATAGCTCAGTTGGTAGAGCAAAGGACTGAAAATCCTTGTGTCCCCGGTTCGATTCCTGGTGGCACCACAGTTAAAATAGCAGTTACTCAAACGAGTAGCTGCTTTTTTTGTTGCCTTAAACTTTAATCTTTGCCCCCTTGTTGTTGTCCGTTTGTTTGGTGCCATAGCTCAGTTGGTAGAGCCAAGGACTGACATTGTCTATAAATTGGCCTTGTGTCCCCGGTTCGATTCCTGGTGGCACCACAGACGAAAAAGCAGTTAAGAGAAATCTTAACTGCTTTTTGTGTTTTATGTTGTTGTGTTGTGATTACGGATATAAACAAAAAAAAGACGGATCCCATCGAATAGTGATGAAATCCGTTTTGTCTTTTTATAGTGCATATCGAAACGAAAGGTGAATTCGTACACACTTCTTTCATGGTGCAAAGGTACTCATTTGCTCTGAAACCAACAAACATTTTTTCCGTTTTCTTTTGTCGTTGCCTCTTTATCCTGTTTATTTAGAATATAATAATTTACATATTAACATGTATTAACACGAAATGCCAGTTCTTTGTTCTATTAAGGAGCGGATTGCAGGGCATTTAATCATTGAGAAACCATTGATTTACAAATACTTTTATCCTTACATATATTGTATAAACATAGCTATTACTAGGATGAGTACATTTAATCATTGTTTTAGCAGTTTCATCATTGCCGGGAGCGGGGACGCCCTCGTCCCCGACAAAGCGATCGATTCCCCTAATTCTTTCGGGGACGAGGGTGTCCCCTCTCCCAGTCTTTACATCTTTTGCAATCGCCTTGCCGGTTACAGAGAAGTTCCTCTACTCTGCCATGATTGTCAAGCCTCTCCTACTATATGTAAAGATAATTCAGAACTGTTACTTAATCCAAATTTGCTATATAAGATATGTGCAAATATTGTGTCGACGGTAAAAAAGTGTTACAAAGGAAATTTTGATTCTGGAGATCTGAAGAGCCGTTTTTGTGGTGTTTTGCAGTGCTCGTCACCATGTTTTTCGTCAAATGAGCCTTTTTTGTCTTCCAAATGTAGTACATTTGTAAGGTAAAACGAATACATTTGGGATGCGATTGGGCTATAAATGGAATGCAAAAGTAGTACATTTGCAACGAAATGTACTACTTTTGCATTCCTGATAATTGCTCACTTACACCCATTTGTCGTGTAACGTGTTGGATATAAGTGAAATAAAGCTGCACGCTCAAAACTCACGAATTTCGGGCAAAAGATTTCTTCGTGCGTTCAACTCGCAGTTTTGAGCGGTTGGAAATGCAAATATTTTCTCAACTCTAAGCTCTCAACTCTCAATTTTCAAACCTCAACTCTCAACTTGCTCTTACTCTGCCAGCGTGAAGTCGAGCTGTTTCTTTTCGAGATTGGCTTGCGCCACCTTAATCTTTATTGGGTCACCCAGCTGGTACTTGTGGTGATGTCGGCGACCCACGAGGCAGTAGTTGCGCTCGTCGAAGTCGTAGTAGTCGTCGTCGAGATCGCGCATGGGGACAAGTCCCTCGCAGTGGTTCTCGTCTATCTCGCAGTATATTCCGTACGACTGGATGCCTGAGATGTGAGCGTCGTAGACATTGCCGATGCGTTCCGACATAAACTCCACAGCCTTGTACTTTATCGAGTCGCGCTCGGCATTGGCTGCCACCTGCTCCATCTCCGACGAGTGTTCGCACAGCTCTTCGTAGTGTTCCTTGTTGGCAGAGCGTCCACCTTGCTGATAGCGTGTGATGAGACGGTGTACCATAGTGTCGGGATAGCGGCGTATGGGCGATGTGAAGTGAGTGTAGTAGTCGAACGCCAGACCGAAGTGACCTATGTTGTGGATGGAGTACTTAGCCTTCATCATGGCACGCAGAGCCACGGTCTGTATGAGGTTTTGCTCGCGCTTGCCCTCACAAGCCGACATAAGCGTGTTGAGCGACTTCGCCAACGCACCCTTAGTGCCGTCGGTCTTCATCTTGTATCCGAACTTCACCACAAACTCGCGCAGTGTCTCCAGCTTCGTCGGGTCGGGATTGTCGTGTACACGATAGGGCAGAGTCTTGGGCTTTTTGCCCTTCGCCACCTTGCCTACCGACTCAGCCACCGTGCGGTTGGCGAGCAACATAAACTCCTCGATGAGTTTGTTGGCATCCTTCGAGCGCTTGAAGTAGCAGCGCGTTGGCTTGCCGTTCTCGTCAACGTCGAAGTGCAGTTCCTCGCGGTCGAACTTCACGGCTCCGTTCTTGAAGCGTGCCGCGCGCAACTTCTTAGCCAGACGGTCGAGCTGGATGAGAGCGTCAGCGTTCTCGCCACGGTATCCGCCCTTAGGTGCTGGAGGAGCTGGATTGCCCGTTCCGTCCACCACGCCGTTGTCCTCAAGCAGCTGCTGCACCTCCTCGTAGGCGTAGCGGCGGTTTGACTTTATCACGGTGTGTACGATGCGGTATTTCTTTACGTTGGCGTCGTCGTCGAGATTGAATATGACGGAGAACGCTAATTTCTCCTCGTCGGGGCGCAACGAGCAGATGAAGTTGCACAGACGTTCTGGCAGCATCGGAATGGTGCGGTCGACGAGGTATATACTCGTGGCACGCTTCACCGCCTCCTTGTCTATCACCGAACCCTCCTTGACGTAGTGGCTCACGTCGGCTATGTGTACGCCTACCTCCCACAGTCCGTCCTTAAGCTTCTTTATAGACAGGGCGTCGTCGAAGTCCTTGGCGTCCTTCGGGTCGATAGTGCATGTGAAGGTGTCGCGGAAGTCCTCGCGCTCGGCATAGTCTTCGGGCGTAATCTCAGCCGAAATCTTCTCGGCAGCCTCCTCCACATTCTTCGGATACTTGTACGGCAGACCGTATTGCGCGAGGATAGTGTTCATCTCGACGTCGTTGTTGCCAGCCTTGCCCAGCACGTCCACCACCTCGCCAATCATGTTGCGATGGTCCTGGTCGGGCCATTCCACGATGTGAACGACAGCGTTGTCGCCGTCCTTGCCGCCCTTCAGCTTGCGTCGCGGAATGATGATGCTGTTGGCAAGTACGTTGGATGGCGAGATGAGCGTACATAGGTCGTGGTCGAACGACAGCCGTCCTACGAAAGTGTCCTTGGCACGTTCGAGTATCTGTATCACCTGCGCCTCCTTGATATGGTTCTTGCGTCGTGCCATACATGCGAATCGCACGCGGTCGCCCGTCAATGCCCACATCGAGTTGCGCTCTGCCACGAAGATTGGTTTGTCCGAATCGTCGGGCATTATGCTATTCTTGCCGTTGGTCTTACGCTGGAACACACCCTCCTGCACCTGGCCCTTCATGTTGAGCTGGTAGGAGTTGTCGCTCACCTTGGTGATGAAGTCGTCCCACGCCATCTCCTCCATTATGTCGATGGCGAGCATCTTGAGCGGATGGGTGTCAAGATGCAGGGTGCGGAAAATCTCCTTGAACGACATTGTCTTGCCTGGATTGGAGGTGAAGAGTTCCTCAAGTTTCGGGGCAAGCTGTTTCTTGGTCATGCGCTTGCCGCCCTTTTTTCCTTTTCCCATAGTCGTATATTATTTTAAATGGTTTGTCTTAGTCTATGCAAATAAACAAAAAAGTTTTGACATAGACGGTGTTTTGCTTCGAAAACGTGAGCGGTGTAGTAAAAAAACAACAATATATGTGCTTTTCTTCACATTTCTACGCTGCAGCTGTGAATATTGTTTCATTGTGTTTGCGCGGTTAGCGATTTTTTCGTAACTTTGCACTCTCTAAACTAAAGCAAATAATTATGAACAGTATTTCACCCCTCCTGACCCTAAGACGACCATCTTTGTCATTAGAAGCGACAAGGCGGTCTGGGAACTATACCTTATTTATTATATATACGCTTTTAGCCAATTGATATAAAACAGACATTTTTGTGAGAATAACAAAAAAATAATCAATTTTATTTGTGTGGTACGGAAATTCTTTCTATTTTTGCACAGAAATATATTCCAGCAGGAGGTTTTTACTCGAATGCTGGACAAAACGACCTGAAAGGGTTGCGAGAAAGTACTTTTAATACAGAATCTTTAGCAATAGAAGATAAACATTTTATTATTATAATTAATTTTTAACCTTTGTCGTATGAATAAAAAATTTTTAAGCGCGTTGCTTCTTGGTGCACTGACAGTGACATCGACTGGCACGCTCGTTTCTTGTAAGGATTACGATGACGACATCACTAACCTGCAGGAACAGATCGACAAGAACGCTAAGGCAATCAAGGAGATCAATGACTTGATCGCTAAGGGCGGCGTTATCACAGGTACCACTTCTGTAGAAGGCGGTGTTAAAGTAACACTGAGCAACGGTACTGATTTCCTCATCAAGAATGGTGAGAAGGGTGCTGACGGTCTGAACGGTGTTTCTTGGACAATCGGTGAGGACGGCTTCTGGTACAAGGATGGTGAGAAGACCGAGTACAAGGCTCTTGGTAAGGATGGCGAACAGGGTCCTGCTGGTCCTGCCGGTCCTCAGGGTCCTCAGGGTCCTGCTGGTCCTCAGGGACAGCCTGGTCAGGATGCTACTGCTTCTGGCGAGAATGGCAAGTACTACGTACCTAACGCAACCACTGGTAAGTTCGACATCTACAAGGATGGCGTGTTTGTTGAGTCTACAAACATCAGCTTCATCGGTTCTGGCGTTATCACAGCCGTTAAGGATGATGCCAAGAAGACCCTTACACTCTTCGGTGTTGAGGGTGGTTCTGGCGAGAATAAGGCTGTTGTAATCTCAATGTCTGGTACTCTGAGCAGCCTTTCATATCGTCCAGCTCTCTATCTCGACGGTATCGAGACTATCGAGTATCCTTGGTTGTTCGGTAACACAATGAAGTCTGTTGCCGCTACTGCAGACAAGAACTTCCAGGATAAGGTTGTTACGGGCCTTTCAGTTCAGGACTATGTTGCAGATACAAAGACATTCGTTTACGGTCCGGCTTGGGCAGTAGAGTATGACGCAAGTCCTTGGAATGCTGCTGTAACTGAGGAGGATCTCGCTGGCTACAATGTTCTTAATCCTACTGCTATATACAACACTCGTGCTGCTGTAGCTGCTTTGGGTGCTGTAACATCTCCGGCATACGCATTCCCTGGTAAGGATGGTGGCAAGAAGTTGTTCTCTATGAACAATGGTACTGGTGTCCTCACTACAGGTTTGCAGATTGAGAATCCTGACAAGTTTACAAACGAGGATCCGACAAAGGACTCAAGAAACGATGTTAACACTGTTGCTCTCCGCGTCAAGAACAGCGAGGGTACAGAGGTCGTTGCTGATTACGCTCTCGTTCAGCCTGAGCAGACTCTTATCGACGGTCTGGTTTGGAGCCAGGAGGCTAAGTGCATCGACGAGAATGGTAATGAGAGTGTTCGTACTGGTGACGAGGATTGCTCATACTTCACTGGTGTGAAGAAGCACGTTTGGGATGCTCCAGAGAAAGCTCTTCAGGATGAGCGTGGCGCTGCCTTGAGCCTCTACTTTGAGGATGAAGTTGGTGTTGATTTGAGCCAGTATGTAGCTGTACGCTTGGTTAAGTCAAAGAACCTTAAGGCAAACGAGGCTCCTGAGTTTATCACTGTTTCTCCTAAGGATGCTCTTCAGTGGGGCTTGACATTCCACTACAACATCGTTAACTACAAGCTCGATACCAACGAGACTTCTGAGTCAATGTTCTTGAAGAAGATCAATGCTAAGGACACAGACGGCCAGTTCCGTGCTCAGAATGTTAAGGAAAACTTGGCTATCGGTCAGGCTGCTAACGCTTCTGTTGGTCGTATGCCGTTGGTACAGGTTACTGTAACTAATGACAAGGGCGCTGTCGTATTGGATGGCTATATCCTTCTCTACATTTCAAAGTATGCTGAAACAAACGGCAAGAACGACAAGTGGGCAGTACAGGAGACTACATTCGATCCTTGCGATGCCAACGATGTATTCAAGACTACTTGGCCTCAGTTCAACGACCTTATGCTTACTCAGTATCTTGACATGACCAAGGAGACATTTGACCATCAGTATGAGCCTGATTTGAGCACTCCTCAGGAGATGAATCAGTTCGCTGACTATAAGGAGAAGGGTGAGCAGGCTGCCAATACTGCTGCTTTGGGTACCGTATTCTATTATGGTAACACAGAGGGTAACACTAACCACACATGGATGTGGAGAATTCCTGCTGAGGAAATTGAGGCTAAGCTTCACCACAAGGACTCATACACATTCACAACATGGGTTCGCTTCAATGCTAAGGATAAGAAGTCTGCTAAGTATCCGTACATCTACGTTAAGTTGACTGCTAAGGTTAACAATAAGGTAACCAATACTTACGCATTCGGCGACAAGAACGCTAACTATTGGTTTGATGCAGAAACAGGTGATGATAATGGTTGGAGTGCAGTTGTATTCGATGTTTTGAATCCGTTTGACGGAGGCGATATTGAACTGTTCAACAGAAGTGTACGCTCTACATTGACTTCACATACTGTTGAAGTTGATGGTGTTAATGTTGAAATGAATATTGAGCGTCTGAAGGACGCTGCTGGTAAGGTTCAGGAGAATCACAGATACTACTTCGTTCCGAAGGAAGTGAGCATCACAGCACTTAACGGTACAAAGTATACTCTGACTCCGAAGCATCCGACAGAACATCCGAACTACGACAAGATTTTCTGCAAGTATGTAGATACTGACAAGCACAATTATTCAGAGGCTGCTTCTGTAATGGAGAAGTGCGCTATTGATGCAAATTCTGGTGCTTATGCAAACTCTGATCTTTATGCTGTAGCAAATGGTGAATACACCAAGATTGCAACAATTGATAAGACAAGTGGTTTGATTAAGCTTATCAACAACGATCAGTGTGACGATGTGCTGAACGCTATTGGTTATGAGAAAGACCATAAGAATATCAATAAAGAGATGCGTGCTTTCGTTGGCATAGTAGCTGCAACTATCTGTGATGTTGTTGAAAAGACAACTGACAACGAGTTCTTGGTAAGCTGGCAGCGTCCTATCAATGTTGAGAAGTTGGCTGATGTAGCAGTTGACGCAAATACAAACGGCAATATCATCAACTTGATTGACATCTTGAAGATGTACGATTGGCGTGGTCCTGTAAACGGCAAGATGTATGACGGCAACGAGTGGTTCTGGGCTTACTATGGCGTAAATGCTATCACCGTCAACACAGACCCGAAGGCTGTTCTTACAAATATGCACAATGGTTCATCATTCAAGCCTCTGAGCGAGGTAACTACAGAAGCTGAATTGTACACATTGTTGCCTAATGGTTCGACAATGAAGGGTGAGCACAAGTTCACATTCAACTTGTCAAGCTACAACAAGAAGGATTGCAATGCCGCTTTGGTACAGAAGATGACAAATAGAGCTCAGGACTTCGGTCGTCTCTACTACACCAACAATGGTGACAATGTAACAGAGTTCGATGTTATCATCCCTGTAACTTTGAGCTACACTTGGGGTGATTTCGTTACCAATGTTACTATACACATCAACCGTACACTCGGTAACTAATAAAAATGTGTATAATATAATTCTATATAAGCTCTAATTTGAGGGTGTGCCTATAGAGCAGGCACACCCTCTTTTACTTTAAATGACAATCAATATGAATAAGATTACTTTTCTTCTACTCGCCTCTATACTGATAGGCTTTACTGCTTGTACCTCACGTAAGCAGTCGCGTAACGAAGAGGTGGCGGAATTCAGATCGCAGTTGACTATAGAAGATACGACGACGATGTTAAAACTATGTGATGACGCAATGGAGGCATTAAAAGCAAAGAACATCGACAAGGTATTGGCTTCATTGTGTGAATATAATGATTCCACTAAGGAGGTAAAGCCGTTAAGCACGGAGACTGCACAAAGATACCGCCGCCAATTTACGATGTTCCCCGTGTTGAGCTATGAGCGCAAGTACTATTCTTTCCAACTTGAGGGATGCAACGACGTGAAATATGAAGTTGTTTTTGCTACTGCGGAACAGGCTGGAACTGATCAACCTGCCAAGACTGCATACATGTTTAACCCGGTCAAGATAGACGGTCAATGGAGGTTGTGCGTAAAAACTGCTGACGAGGAAATCGACAAAACAATGCATTAGAATAATTCAAAACGATTATGAAAAAAATATTATCATTTCTGCTATTGCTCCTATCTTTAACATCTCATGCCCAAGTGGTAAAGCAGGTTAAATTTGACTTTACGTCACCAGCAAACTTGAATCTGCCCACTGCTTTGGATACAGAGATAACGACATACACTTGCACTTTGGGCAATATCAGCATTTCTTTTGAAAAGGGTGCTATATTGACGGGTGTGCATTACTATCAAAGCGGCAGTATCTATCTTTTAAAAATAGCGACAAGTTGCAAAATGCATATTACCGGTTTGAATGATGCAGCAATCAAGTCTGTTTCATTTGAAGCCTTGAATTTAGGCGATTTGACAGTTGTGTCAGGACAGGCTGGAGATTGGGATGAACTTGCTGAAGTATGGAATTGTGGAAATGATAATAGTATTAATAAGGTATCATTTAAAGACAATGGAACCGTTGCTGTTATCAAGTCAATAATTGTCACGTATTCAGACGCAACAGATGTGCTGACTCCTTCACCATACCAACAGAATATTAACGTCTCTTCTTTCAAAGAATTGAAAATTAATTTTTCTTCTTCTATGAAAAGAGTCGGGACACAGGCCATAAATATGGTAAATAGCTCTAATAGCTATCCTCTTTCTGTATCGGTAAATAATTCTGTGGTTACATTATCGTCAACTGAAACTATTACGACAGATGGTACATATACGCTCTCTATTCCAGCTGGATATTTCCAAAATGCAGAAGGCTATCGCAATAAGGCTCTCACCTACACAATTGTGGTAAACACCCCTAAGAACACGCTCAATTATGTAAGTGTGAATCCTACGGAAGGAGAAATAGAGAAGTTGACAAGCCCAATAATGTTGACATTCCACGAGAACCTTAAGGATTTCTCGGCAGAGTTAATAATGTATAAGGACGGTGAGGAGTTCGCTCCTGTTAAAATTGCAAGAAGTGCGGACAACGGTCAGATTGTCAAGTTGTCGTTCGACATTCCGCAGGGAATTTCCGAAAAGGGCATCTACACAATCAAGGTTCCGGAGAAGACCATTTACAATCTGCTGGGTAAGATATACAATCCGGCATTCACCCTAACATATAAGGTAGGCTACAAGCCAGTGCCTGTAGACTCGGAGACAATGAAGAATGCCAAGGCGTTGCTGAAGAAGTCAGGCGTGGGTTATCCTGCCGCCAACAGCGAAAGCCGTACTAATCTTACTGTCCTGACAACTGCAGAAGAGATACCGACTGACGAGACATTGCAGAAGGCAATCAACGCATTCTATAGCGAGACTAATGTGGAGATGCCGACAGTTGGCAATTGGTATTACATTTCAAATGTAGGCGCTACAGGCTCTCTGCTGTATGTCACAGCTAAGAATAATGAGCTTGGACTTACAGCCGATAAGTCAAAAGCTACTGCTTTCGAGGTGGTTGAACCTATGTTGTTCAAGACATCTAACGGCAAGTATCTGTTTACAGCAGGTATTGAGGATAATGCCGACAACAAGACAATGACTCTTGCGAAGATGACAGTGGCTGGCGTTAATGCCGATAAGCTGTTTGGCTACTTCTCCATCTTTGGCTACTACAAGACCAACAAGTCGGGAGAAATAAAGAACGCCTATGCGTCGGTTGACCGTTCAAACATGATCGTTTCAACAGATGATGACGACACAGCACCGGTCTTCAACGACACTTACTCTGGAGCGTTCACGTTTACAGAGACGACAAAGCCAAGTGAGCAGCCTACAGCTATAGACATGAACTGCACTGTGTCACCTGCAACTGTCACTGACACTAACACCACTTTGACCCTCACGTTTACTGATGCAAATACTATCAGCATAAACAGTCAGAGTGAAGCAAAACTCTGCACAGAGGAAGGCGCCATAATCCAAAGCCTTGACCTCCGTGTCAACGAGAATTTGGGCAATGCTCTTACTGTCAACGTAGGCAACTTGCAGGATGCTAAGTATAACATATTGATTCCTGCTGGTTATGTTAGCTACACCAATGACGGCATCAAATATGTCAACAATGAGATGCAGGTGATGTTCGAGGTTAAAAAGGGTGGTTCTGTAGACCCAACCCCGTCAGCAGAGTTCAACTATACTTACACTGGATTCCTGTATTATCCTACTGCTGATAAGATTAAGGATGTGGACTTGAACAATTTTACCATTGGTAATGCTCATTACAACTATCCATATAAGCCGCAGGGCTTGATGGTTGATGAGACTAAGGAGATACTCCTTGTAAAGGAATTCTCGGGCGATGTGATTCGTCGCGGTCATTTCAAGAAAGTAGCTTCTATGCCAACCGATCCTGACAGCCCCGAGGCATATCAGATAGAATTTGACAAGCCGATTGCTGAAGGCGAGCTGAAAGCTGGCAAATATATCTTTGTCATCCCGGATGCGACATACGGCGATTACAATTTTGGCAAGTACTTGAAGGATCCTTCTTCTGTCAAGGCATCTGATTGCTACGTGAATAAAGAAGACCGATTCCCGTTCAGTGTTGATAACACCGCCACAGGCATCAACGGTATCACAACCGGTGACAGCGTGGAGACGAAAATCTACACACTCCAGGGCATCCGCGTAAGCAAGATGACAACCCCGGGAATATACATTGTCAACGGCAAGAAGGTGGTGAAGAGAAGAGAGTAATAACAACAATTTTAAAATAAAAGACAATGAAAGCAGTTAAAACTATTATGGCAGCTGCCCTGCTCGGAATGAGTACGACAGCTATGGCACAGGCCACTTATCTTGAGGCTAATGGTGACACCACTGTTTTTAAGAAGCATGTATTTATGCAGCTTCAGGGTGGTGCTCAGTACACTCTGGGTGAGGCTAAGTTCGGCGACTTGATTTCTCCGAATGTGCAGTTCGGTCTTGGCTATCAGTTCAATCCTTGGTTCGGTGCTCGCATCGCTGTCAATGCTTGGCAGAGCAAGGGTGGCTTCAACGGCAAGATTAGCGACGGAACAAACGGTAACATCGTTTACAAGTACAAGTACGTAGCTCCTACCGTTGACTTCATGTTCAACCTCTCGCAGGCTTTCTGCGGCTACAACCCGCACCGCGTGTTTAACGTTACAGCACTTATCGGCGCTGGCGCTAACGTAGCATTCAGCAACGACGAGGCTCAGAACGTAGCTGCAAGTGGCTATAAGATGCAGTATCTCTGGGAGGGCACCAAGGTACGCCCCGTTGGTAAGGCTGGTTTGGCACTCGACTTCCGTCTTTCTGACGCCGTTTCGCTCGGCATCGAGGCTAACGCCAACGTCCTCACCGATAAGTACAACTCAAAGAAGGCAGGCAACTGCGACTGGTACTTCAACGGTCTCGCCGGTATAAAGATCAATCTCGGCAAGAGCAAGAAGAGCCATCCATATCAGGAGCCCGTTCAGCCGGCACCGGTTGTAGAGAACAAGTATGTAGAGCCTACACCAGCTCCTCAGCCAGAGGTGAAGAAGGAGAAGGAGGAAATCCGTCGCGACATCCACTTCAAGATCAACTCTTCGGTAGTCAACCAGGCTGGCAAGGACAAGATTAAGGAGCTTGCCGACTTCATGAAGAATCATGAGGACGCTAAGCTTACTATCGTAGGCTATGCCGACAAGAACACTGGTACAGCAGCTTACAACAAGCGCATCTCAGAGCGTCGTGCCCTCTCGGTATTCAACATCCTCACCAAGGAGTATGGCATCCAGGCACATCGCATCAGCTATACCTACAAGGGTGACGTTGAGCAGCCGTTCCCGTCAAACGACGACAACCGCGTTGCTATCTGCGTTGGTACTGCTGAGTAAAGAAATACGACAAATCAACTCGTAAATTTTAATTCTTCGAAGTCCGGATCTTCCGTTTGTGTGTGAACATAAACGGAGGTATCCGGACTTTTTTTGTATTTCTTCCCGTATTACAGAATTTTTAATTAAATTTGCAAGATACTATCATCATAACAATAAAACATACAAATGACACAGGAAGAAAAGACCCAGATAGAGGAGCGCATCGTTGATGTGCTGAAGACCGTTTACGACCCCGAAATACCCGTCAACATATACGACCTCGGACTCATCTATAAGATTGATGTCAAGGACGACGGACATGTTGACATAGATATGACATTCACTGCACCGTCGTGCCCCGCTGCCGACTTCATTCTCGAAGATGTGCGCCTGAAGGTTGACTCGCTCGAAAACGTTAAGTCGTCGAACGTCAATCTCGTGTTCGAACCCGAATGGGACCAGAGCATGATGACCGAAGAGGCTCGCGTAGAGCTTGGTTTCGATTAATCGAGTTTTGAATTTTGAATTTTGAGTTTTGAATTGGTCGGCTTTGCCGATTTTGAATTGTTCAATTTTGAATTGATTGGCTTCGCTGATTTTGAATTGTTTGGATGAAGAACGTATATTTCCTTTCTGACGCCCACCTCGGGTCGTGGGCTATAGAACACAGCCGCACTCAGGAGCGCCGGCTTGTGCGTTTTCTTGACTCGATAAAGACCAAGGCACGTGCCATATACCTGCTGGGCGACATGTTCGACTTCTGGTATGAGTGGCGTTATGCGGTGCCTAAGGGCTACACGCGCTTCCTCGGCAAACTGTCGGAGCTTACCGATATGGGCGTTGAGGTGCACTACTTCACGGGCAACCACGACATTTGGTCGTATGGCTATCTGCACGACGAGTGCGGAGTGATAATCCATACGCGTCCGGAGACGGTGGAGATATATGACAAGGTGTTCTATCTGGCGCACGGCGACGGACTGGGCGACCCCGACCGCAAGTTCAAGTTCATAAAGCGTGTGTTCCACAACCGCCTCTGTCAGGTACTGTTCAGTACGCTCCATCCACGCTGGAGCATGTGGTTCGGACTCACTTGGGCAAAGCACTCGCGCCTGAAGCGCATCGACGGAATGGAGCCGCCCTACATGGGCGAGCAGCGCGAGCACCTCGTGCTCTACACCAAGCAATACATGAAGACCCATCCCAACGTAGATTACTTCATGTATGGCCACCGCCACATCGAACTCGACCTCATCCTCTCGCGCAAGTCGCGCATGATGATTCTGGGCGATTGGATCACGCAGTTTACGTATGCGGTGTTCGACGGCGAGCACATGTTCCTCGAAGAGTACGTTGAGGGCGAAAGCCAACCTTGATTTATAGTTGAGAGTTGAGGGTTGGAAGTTGAAAGTTGAGAGTTTAGAGTTGAGAGTTATGATTACAGTAAAACTCTCAATGATGGTGTGTCAAAACTCAAACAACACGGGCTGAAAGCCCAATAAGCACATAGCCCAGGGCAACACCCTGGGTGTTGGGAATTGATGAAAACAAAACGCCCTGTAAGGGCAAAAGCATTGATTATTAACGCTTTTGCCCTTACAGGGCGTATGTTGGTTGCTATATTTTACCCAGGGCGGTGCCCAGGGCTAAATGCTTCTGCCCCCTTCGGGGCGTGCTGCTTAGACTTTTGCACACCCTCTGTATAGTTTGTGAGTTATTACAGAGCGAACTTGTAGCCCAGTGTGAACTGGAATACGCTGTTCTTTGAGTCAGCTTCGTCAGCAATCTTGTTAACGCCGAGGTTGTAGCGAGCGTCGATAACGAAGTTGTTGATTTCGTACGAGAGACCTACAGGGATAGAGAAGTCAACGCTATTAACGTCAGGAATATCGGTAGAAACCTTTGTGCCACCCTTCTCGGCAGAAGCCTTGTGTGTTACATTGAAGCCAGGCTGGATACCGAGCTTAACGGCAAGACCCTTAGTAACGTAAACGTTGGCAAGGATAGGAACGTTAACGTAGTCGAGCTTAGTGGTGACGTCAACGCCTTCGATGTTGTTCTTGCAACCCTGCATAGAATAGAGAGCACCAGCCGAGAGGCTGAAGATGTCGCTAATCTGATATTCGAACTCTGCACCTGCCACTGCGCCTACACGGATGTCGCCGTCACCATCAGTCACGTTAGCCAAGTTAAGACCTACCTTAGGCTGGATTGTGAATGTACCAACTGCGTGCTGTGCGAATGACGATACGGTTGCAAGCGCCATTACTGCCATTAAGAATAACTTTTTCATACCAAATTGTGTTTTTGTTAATGAATAATTAGTTGTTTTAGAGGTATGGTTGCAAAGTTATGCCAAAAATGGATACCAAGCAAGCGTTTTTTGTGGAAATTTGCGTCATTTTATCTATAATATTGTTCTTTTTGTAGATTTTTATTTGTAAGTTTGTACAATTATGGCAAAACAACAAACTTCAGTGCGCAATCGCACCAATACCGACCTGCGCGAACCGCGTCGCTACAAGGTGATAATATACAACGACGACTTCACCACAATGGAGTTTGTCGTTCATGTCCTCAACACAGTATTCTATAAGAGCCAGCCCGAGGCTGAAGCCCTCATGCTCGACGTGCACGAACGAGGCAGTGCCGTAGTGGGTGTATACAGCTACGATATAGCCACATCGCGTGTGCGCAAAGCCACCATGATGGCACGCGAGCAGAACTTCCCCCTCCGACTGGAGTGCAAACCCGAATAGACCACCGGGCAAACCCTAAAGCCAACCGTTTTTAAGACCATACGTAAGATTACAAATTTTGAAAAATAGCAATAATACATCAGCCGCCATGCGCATGGCAATAGAGTCGTGCGACACGTGGCGCCACGAGTTCGTGACGCCCGAACACGTGCTTCTTGCCGTAAGCCGTCAGGAGCCGTTTCAGGACGCCTTGCTCGATATCAATGTCGACCCAGAGGAATTTTCGGCTGCCATAGGCGAATATCTCGACTCGCTTGACCGTGTGCCCGAAGGCGTGCGCTACACCATCGAAGGCTCGCACCAGTTCTCCGAGATGATGACTCTCTCTGTGCGTCAGGCACAGTATGCCGACATCGACGTTGTCGACGTGCCACAGCTCATAGCCGCCATGCTTATGCTCGAAGAGTCGCGCGCTGCCTATGAACTCAATCGCTTTATAGGCGACAATCAAGGCGATTTCATGGCGTCGCTCGTGAGCTACTATGATGCGCAGGAAGCCATCGACAATGGCGAGGCAGTGGAAACGGCTACCGAGTCGCGCCGGCAGGCATGGCGTGAGTTTGTGACGTGCATATCCGACACCTACACCCAGCATAATCCGCTCATCGGACGCGAGGCTGAACTGGAACGTACCATACAGGTGCTGTGTCGTAAGGACAAGAACAATCCGCTGCACGTCGGCGAAGCAGGTGTCGGCAAGACAGCTTTGGTGTACGGACTGGCAGCTCGTATTGCCCGTGGCGACGTGCCCGACCGCCTCAAGCAGTCGCGCATTTACATGATGGACATGGGAACGATGATAGCTGGTGCACAATTCCGCGGCGACTTCGAGAAGCGTATCAAGCAGGTGATGGAAGGACTCACCGCTGAGGGTCACGCCATACTCTACATCGACGAGATACACAATATGGTTGGAGCTGGACGCTCGGGCGGCGACGCTTCGCTCGATGCCTCCAACATGCTCAAGCCTTATCTCGAAAGCGGCGAGATACGCTTCATCGGCTCCACCACCTACGACGAATACAACCGCTACATAGCAAGCCAGAAGTCGCTGGTGCGCCGCTTCCAGCAGATTGACATTGCCGAACCGTCTATCGACGACGCCGTGCGCATACTCGAAGGCTTGCGCCCTGGCTACGAGAAGTTCCACGGAGTGAAGTTCGCAACGGGTGCCATGGAGTTTGCCGTGCGCCAGACTGCCCGCCACATCAGCGACCGCTTCCTGCCCGACAAGGCAATCGACCTCATCGACGAGGCAGGAGCCTATCGCGAGACCCATCCGCTCACCACGCAGAAACGCCAGACCGTCGACCGCCAGTTGATGGGCGAGATACTTGCCAAGATGTGCAAGATTGACGCTGCCGCTCTGCGCGACACCACCAATGTGGCGTTGCAGACTTTGTCTGACGACATGCGTGCCGAGATATTCGGACAGGACCGTGCCGTGAACGAGGTGGTTGAGGCTGTGCAGATGGCTAAAGCCGGACTTGGCGACGACGACAAACCGATGGCGTCGCTGCTGTTCGTTGGTCCTACGGGTGTGGGCAAGACCGAGGTGGCACGCACTCTGGCACGTTGCATGGGCGTTAATCTGGTGCGTTTCGACATGAGCGAATATGCCGAGAAGCACGCTGTGGCAAAGCTCATCGGTGCTCCGGCAGGCTATGTGGGCTACGAGGACGGCGGACAATTGACTGCCGCTCTGCGCAAGTCGCCCAACTGCGTGCTGCTGTTCGACGAGATAGAGAAGGCGCATCCCGACATCTTCAATATTTTCCTGCAGATGATGGACTACGCAACGCTCACCGACAACCACGGTCAGCGCGCCGACCTGCGTGGCACCATCATCATAATGACATCCAACGCTGGTGCCCAGTATGCCTCGCGTGCAAGCATCGGATTCATGGGTGGAGTGTCGCGAGGCGAGGCAATGCTCGTACAGGTGAAGAAGACGTTCAAGCCCGAGTTTATCAACCGTCTTAACGACATCGTTGTGTTTGGCGACATGACCCGACAGATGGCGTCGCTCATCCTCGACAAGAAACTTGCTAAGCTACAACTCAAGCTCACAGCCAAGAACGTTACGATGCACCTCACCGACTCAGCCCGACAGCTGCTGCTCAATCGTGGTTTCACCCCCGAGTACGGAGCACGCGAGATTGACCGCGTCATAGGCTCTATGCTCAAGCCGCTGCTTATGCGCGAACTGCTCTTCGGAAGCCTGAAAAAGGGGGGAGAGGTTTCGGTAGACGAAAGCAATGGGCAGTTGGTTATTAATAACTCGTCAACTAAAAAGAATGATTTACAGAATAGGTAAAGAACTGATATTTCCGCGTCCCGTCGACGTAGAGCCCGACGGACTGCTGTGCGTAGGCGGCGACCTTAGTATCGACCGCCTGCTGCTGGCATATAGCAACGGTATATTCCCGTGGTATTCGTTTCGCGACGAGAAGGAGCCGTTGTGGTATTGTCCGCAGCAGCGTTTCGTCATTTTTCCTGACGAGATACACGTGTCGCACTCTATGCGTACGTTGATGAACAAGGGCGTATATGAGGTGTCGATGGGCGAATGTTTCGACGGTGTAATATGTGGATGTGCCGCTGCCGACGGGCGCAACGTGCACGAAGGTGCATGGCTTGGCGAAGACATTATCCGTTCCTATACCGAATTGCATCGACAGGGCTTCGCGCAGAGTGTAGAGGTGTGGCAGGGCGACCGTCTGGTAGGCGGACTGTATGGCGTGACAATTGGACGCGCATTCTTCGGCGAGAGCATGTTCTCGCTCGTGCCCAACGCCAGCAAGCTGGCATTGATATACCTTGCCGACTTCATGCGTGAGCATGGCGGCTCGATAATCGACTGCCAGTTTGAGACGCCTCATCTCAAGTCGATGGGCGGACGATACATTTCCTATAAAGAATATATGGATATAATCAGCCGCGACTGATTATATCCATCATTTTTCTGAACCTCCACCACATCATGATGCCGGCACTCGTCAGTCCGAATGGGAACGCCATCCATACGCCAACAAGTCCGTAGCCCATTACGAATCCGCACAGATAGCCTACGGGCAGCGAGATGACGAAGAAGGCTATGAAGGCAATCACCATAAGCGGCTTCACGTCGGCTATGCCGCGCAGCGCGTTGGCGTAGTTTATCTGCAAGCCGTCGCCAAACTGATAGATGAAGAAGGGCAGCATAAGCGACAGCACCGATGCTGACACCTCAGCCGAGTCGGTAAACCACGAGCCGATGTCCTTACGCAGGAGGAATATTATGCCTCCCAACAGAATCTCAAGCATCACCATCAGGCGCAGTCCGGCAGTCACTACGTGGCGCGTGTTAGTCGTGTCGCCCTGACCGTGGAAGTAGCTTGTGCGCACAGCTACGGCAGCACCGAGTCCGTAATACACCATAAACGTGAACTGCGATATGGTAGACATTACCTGATGCGAAGCCAGTGCGATGGTGCCAAGCCATCCCACCATGATGATTGACAGTGAGAACGAGGCTGTCTCCATACCCATTTCCAAAGCTATCGGAGTGCCGAGCGTGCTCAGTCGTCGCACCAATTGGCGCGACCATCCGAGGCTGAAGAATCCCTCACGGTATTGTTGCATACTGCGTTTGCAGAGGAATACTGTGAGGAATATGCCCACCATGACTATACGGGAAACCAGTGTTGACACACCGGCGCCTACAACTCCCATTTCGGGCATTCCCACCTTACCGTATATCAATATGTAGTTGCCTATGATGTTGAGCAGATTGCCCGACAGCAATATCCACATCGACGTGCGCGTCTCGGTGATACTGTCGGTGAATTGCTTGAAAGCGTTGAACAGCATGACAAAGGGCAGCGACGCAAGCAGCACCAAGTAGTAGGGCCGCATGTAGGGTAGGAGTTCGTCAGGTTGCCCAATGTTGGCAAGATTGAAGTACAGCACAATGAGAGCCGCCATCATTATCACCGCTGCCAGAGTGTTGGCGAGCAGCGAGCAGCGCAGAGCCTGACCAGCTTCAGCCAGTTGCTTGCGTCCGAACAGACCGCCCACGATAGGCGTCAGTCCGTACGAGAATCCCGTACCGGTGATGATAACGAGGTTCATGATGTTGTTGACGAACGAGGCGGCACCCAGTTCGCTGGTGCTATGGTGGCCCACCATCATGGTGTCGGCAAAACTTAGAATTATCATTCCCAGCTGTCCTATCATGATAGGAATGCCGATAGATAGAAGAGTGCGGTAGTGGTTGTTGTATTGTGAAGTCATTACCAGAATTTGTTCTGTTGTTCGTTGTATTCGAACCCTGCGGCAGCCAGGCGGTCGATAATTTCTTTCTTGTCGACGTGGAGGTCGTCGCACAGAGCGTCGAGCGACGGATAGATGTCGCGCAGACGCATATTGATGACGCTGAAGAGCATCATCGGGTCTTTGGGTAAGTCAAGCATGATTTGAAAAAAAAATATTTGTTCATTATCCTTAATACTGGGTGCAAAGGTACACAAACATTTTTTATTTAACGACAATACAGACAATGTTCGACAATTTTTATAATATTCAAGTGTGCAACTGATAATATTGCATCTCCTATTGTCGATCATTGTCTGTATTGTCGTTCAAACAACAAGGGTAGAGCGTGTTGCTCTTGTCTCTTTTAAATTACGGATTGTATCGTACGAAAGCCTCCATTGCTTCGTAGCAAGCCAATCCAAGGCTGTGGTAGAGTTCGGCAGTGGCGTGGTTGCGGTCTTCAGCACGCTGCCAGAACAGGCGCTCGTCGTTGCCGAGGAACGGTGCGCTCTCCATCTGCGATGAGTGCTTCAGGATGCTGTTGCGCTTTGCACGAAGCTCCTCAGGCGACATAGGCACGCACATTTCGATGTTCTCGATTTCCCACTCAGCCCATGCTCCACGATACATCCATACGCGGCAGTCGTTGATCCATTTGGCGCCAGCCTGCTTCTCAAGGTCGAGCGCAGCCAGTACGGCGTCGGTACACTTGCGGTGAGTGCCGTGCGGGTCGGCAAGGTCGCCGGCTACGTATATCTGATGAGGCTTTACCTTCTGCAGCAGTTCGCGTACTATCTCCACGTCCTTCTCGGTCATAGGCAGCTTCTCAATCTTGCCCGACTCGTAGAAGGGAAGGTCGAGGAAGTGAACCTGCGAGAGTGGAATGCCGTTGTAGGTGCAGGCTGTGCGAGCCTCGCCTCGGCGTATGAGACCCTTAATCTTGCGTACGGCAGCAGTGTCCATGTCCGATGCACGCTTCTCCTTGAAGAATCGCTTGATTTCGGCATACATATTCTTTATAACCTCGTCCTTGCTGTCGCAGAAAATCTGGTTGAAGCCGTTGACGAAGTGCATGAAGCGTGTCACCTCCTCGTCGCCCACAGCGATGTTGCCCGATGTCTCGTAGGCGATATGGATGTCGTGGTTCTGCTGAACGAGTCGGCGTATGGTGCCACCCATAGAGATAACATCGTCGTCGGGGTGGGGCGAGAACACTATCACGCGCTTCTGAGCAGGCATGGCACGTTCCGGGCGGTTGGTGTCGTCGGCGTTAGGCTTGCCGCCAGGCCATCCAGTGATGGTGTGCTGCAGGTCGTTGAAAATCTTGATGTTGCAATTGTAAGCCGAGCCGAAGCGTGCCAGCAGGTCAGACAGTCCGTTCTCGTTGTAATCCTTATTGGTGAGCTTCAGGATAGGTTTGCCAAGGAGCTGGCAGAGCCATACCACAGCGGCGCGTATAGTCTTGTCGTTCCACTCGCAGTTGGTGACGAGCCACGGGTGGATGATACGTGTCAGTTTGCTGGCGGCAGCGAGGTCGCAGATGAGCTTGGCGTCGTTGTGTGTCTGTACGAATGTGGCAGGAATGGCGTCGGTAATCTCGCCCTCGATAATCTTCTGTACGATGTCGGCCTTCTCCTCGCCCCATGCTGTGAGGAACAGCTTGTGGGCAGAGAGCAGGGTGCTGATGCCCATGGTGATAGAGCATGGCGGAACCTGCTCAAGAGTGCCGAAGCTGTTGGTCATCTCGTCGCGCGACATCTGGTCGATCAGAATCAGGCGGCTTGCAGAAGAAATGTGCGAACCCGGTTCGTTACAGGCGATGTTGCCCATACGGCCTATGCCGAGCATGGCAATGTCGATGCCTCCCTCAGCAGCGATGAGCTGTTCGTAGGTGCGGCAGTGCTCATATACGTCGTCCTGGGCAATGTATCCGTCGGGAGTGTGTATGTTCTCTTCCTTGATGTCGATATGGTCGAGCAGGCGCTCGCGCAACTGTCCGATGGCGCTGTGCTTGCTGTCGGCGTTGAGTGGGAAGTATTCGTAGGCGTTGAACACCACTACATTGTCAAAACTCAGTCCTTCCTCCTTGTGGCGGCGTGCCAGTTCCTGGTAGATAGGAGTGAGCGACAGACCAGTGCCGAGAGCCAGCACACACTTCTTGCCGGCTTGCTTCGAGCGCTTTATTTCCTTCTCTACGGCATCGGCTATTACCTTGGCACCCTCCTCTATCTTCGGGTATATGTCGGTAAAGATTTTCTCGCAACGTGTCATTTCCGAACGTTCAACTGCCGTACGAGGGCGGTAGTACTGCTCGGGTACTTTGTTAAGTACAATCTGTGAGCTTAAATGAAGATTCATAACAGTAGAAATTAGATTTATGATTGCTTTTTTGTTACGGACGGTTCACGCTCTTTGTGCCCCACTTCGAGGGCTTTGCGCCCATGGTGAGTTCGAGCGTTCCGCCACGTGTTATGTCCTTGAAGTCGATATACGACTTGTAGTATCTGCGTCCGTTGAGGCGTGCCGACTGCACATAGATGTTGCGGTCGGAGTTGTTGCGTGCAACGACGGTGAATGTCTTGCCACCGCCTACATCGACCTTTGCCTTGCTGAACAGCGGCGAGCCGATGATGTAGCGTCCGCCTACGGGGTCAACCTGATACAGACCCAATGCCGACGTGATGTACCATGCCGACATCTGACCCACGTCCTCGTTGCCCGAGAGTCCGTCGGGCTGGTCGTGATACATCTCGGTGAGCATCTTGCGCAGCAGCGGAGCAGCCTTGTCGGGTCGTCCGGCGTAGTTGTACATATATATCACGTGGTGTGACGGCTCGTTGCCGTGGGCATACTGTCCGGTCATGCCCGACATGTCGGGCGAGGCGTTGGCTCCGGCGTCGCCCTCAGCGATGAACAGCGAGTCGAGCTTGCTCATGAACTTGCTGTCCGAACCGAACAGCTTGATGAGTCCGTGCACGTCGTGCGGCACGAGGAATGTGTACTGCCAGGCGTTGCCTTCGGTGTAGTCGTTGGCGCGGTGCTCGGCGTTGAAGGGGTCGAACGGCGTGCGGAACTTGCCGTCGGTGCCTATAGCGCGCATAAATCCCGTAGCGGGGTCGAAGTATTTGGCGTACGATCGTGAGCGGTTGTAGAAGTACTGGCGGTCGGCTTCTTTGCCCAGCATGGCAGCTATCTTGGCTGTAGCGTCGTCGGCAATGCAGTATTCCAGCGCATTGGCAACGGTCTCGTTGGTGGGCACCTTGTCCCAGGGTATATAGCCGTACTTCTTCAGAATGTCAAGGCTGCGTATGTCGGTGCTCTGTGTCGTCTTGAGAGCCTCGAACACTTCCTTCTCGTGTCCCTTGGCAAATCCCTTCAGCGTGAGGTCGGCAAGCACGATGGCTCCCGGATTGCCTATCATACAGTCGGTCTCATTGCCCATAAGATGCCATACGGGCAGACGGCCCTGCTGGCGGTAGATGTTGAGGAATGTCTGCACGAAGTCGCGCTGCATGTCGGGGAATAGGAACGACATGAGTGGGTGGGCGGCACGGTAGGTGTCCCACAGCGAGAGGGTGGTGTAGTTGGTGAAGTCGCCACGATGCACCTTGCCGTCGGCACCGCGATACTGTCCGTCGAAGTCGTTGAATGTCATGCACGAGGTCATGAGGTGATACATGGCAGTGTAGAATATGCGGCGACGGGTGTTGTCCTTGGTGTCTATCTGTATGCGAGAGAGTTGGGTGTTCCACTCGTCGTCCACCTTGCTTACCACAGCATCGAAGTCCCAACCGGGCATCTCGAATTGCATGTTGGCTTTGGCTTTGTCAGGCTCGACGGGCGATAGCGACACCTTTACAATCAGTGGTGTGTCGAGGCTGTTGAACGACAGCAGTGCACGGTACATCGAATCGGAACGCTCCACGTATACGGGGCGTGAAAATTCCATTGCGAAATATATACGGCGGTCCTTAGCCCAACCCGTAGAGCGGCGATAGCCTATGAGTCGTGTGGGCGACTCCTGCGACAGCATACAGTCGGTAGGAGTGTCCCATCCTATGCACTGCGACAGGTCGAGTGCCAACTGCTGCTTGGCTCCCTTGCCGAATGTATAGCGGTGCATGGCGCAGCGCTTGGTGGCTGTCAGCTCTACGAGCACGTCGGGGTCGGTGAGTCGCAGCGAGTAGTAGCCGGGATGCATGCGCTCGTTGTCGTGGGTGAAGAAAGTGGAGCGCTGGTCGGGATTGCTTACGGGCAGCAGGGCTATGTCGCCCAGGCAGCCTATGCCCGTACCCGACAGGTGCATGTGTCCGAAGCCTATAATCTCGTTGTCGCTATAGTGATAGCCCGAGGTCCAGTCCCATCCGCGCAGCGGCTCTGTAGGGCCCACGATGACGAGTCCGAAGGGAGCATTGGCACCCATCACGGTATGGCCGTGGCCACCCGTACCGATATATTGGTTGACATATTGCGTGAGATTGTCGTTGGCAGCACTTGCATTTTGTATTGTAATACTGAACAATACTGCCACCAATGCTGCAATTCGTAGTAGATGTTTTATATTCATAGTGTGGTATTTAGTAACTGCAAATTTACGGTTTTTACTTAGGTATTTGCATTCGTAATGTAAAATTTTTCTGTTAAAAAAAACAAGTTATGTGCAAATGTTGCTAAATGTAAAACATAATGACAAGTTATTGACGATTAGATAAGCAATAAGAATGTACTTTTGTAGTGTAATAAAAATAACACGCATACATATTTATATGTCTACAAAATACAACTTCGACAAAATCATCGACCGCCACGGCACGGGTGCTTTGGCTGTTGACGTACTCAACGAACGCTACGGCCGACCTGACCTTACGCCGATGTGGGTGGCAGACATGAACTTCGAGACTCCTGAGTTTATCACCGACGCACTGCGCCGCCGACTCGACCACTCGCTCTACGGATACACCGATATGCCTGCCGACTTCTGGCCTACGGTGACCAGATGGATTGCCGACCACCACCAGTGGAATGTCGACAGCGAATGGATGCGATTCATTCCGGGCATCGTCAAGGGCATAGGCTTCGTTGTCAACGTGTTCTGCAAGCCCGACGAGAAGGTAATCATCCAGCCGCCGGTATACCATCCGTTCCGCCTCACTCCGCTGGGCAACAAGCGCCAGGTGGTGATGAATCCGCTCATCATGAACGAAGACGGATCGTACTCGATGGACTTCGAGGGTCTTGCCAAGGTGGCTGACGAGAAGTGCCGCGTGCTGATACTCGCCAATCCTCACAATCCGGCTGGCATCGTGTGGGATGTGGACACCCTCAGCCGCCTTGCCGACTTCTGTTCGGAGCGCGGCATCATTGTCATCTCGGACGAGATACATTGCGACATGGCTCACAAGGGGTTCAAACACCATCCGTTTGCGTCGGTTTCGGAGCGTGCAGCCCAGTGCAGCATCACATTCGGAGCACCGTCGAAGACATTCAACATTGCCGGTATAGTCAGCTCTTACTGCGTTGTGCCCAACGAGGAGTTGCGCCGCCCATTCTTCGAGTGGCTCGACGCCAACGAACTCAGCGAGCCTACCATCTTCTCGCCCATTGCCACTATTGCGGCATTCCAGAATGGTGAGGAGTGGCGCCAGCAGATGCTGGAGTATGTTGAGGCCAACATCGACTTCGTTGACAACTTCCTCAAGACACGCATTCCGCAGATAAAGGCGCTGCGTCCGCAAGCCTCGTTCCTCATCTGGCTCAACTGTCGCGACCTCAATCTCGACCACGACGCGCTCAACCGTCTCTTTGTTGACGGCGCACGTCTGGCTCTCAACGACGGCGAGATGTTTGGCGAGGAGGGTCGCGGATTCATGCGTATGAACATTGCGTCGCCCCGCGCCGTGCTGCAGGACGCCATGGAGCGTCTGGAGCAGGCTGTGAAGGCATTGTGATGAAAGCCGCGAGGCATTGTGATATTTTCGAAAACAAAACAAGGAATGATTATGGAAATCACCGAACTGTATAAGATATTCAGCGAGCACCCCGTCGTAACCACCGACAGCCGCGACTGTCCCGAGGGTTCGTTGTTCTTTGCGCTGAAGGGCGCATCGTTCGACGGCAACAAGTTTGCCGCCATAGCACTCGACAAGGGTTGTGCCTATGCCGTAGTTGACGAGGCGGAGTATGCCCCCGAGGGCGACTCGCGCTACATTCTGTGCGACGACTGCCTGACTACGCTCAAGCAGCTTGCTCTATACCATCACCGCACGCTCGCCACGCCGATTATCGGCATCACGGGCACCAACGGAAAGACAACGACCAAGGAACTCACGGCTGCCGTGCTGCAGCAGAAATATAACGTGCTGTACACGCAGGGCAATTTCAACAACGACATAGGCGTGCCCAAGACCTTGCTTCGCCTTCGTCCGGAGCATGAGATTGCCGTTGTGGAGATGGGTGCGTCGCATCCTGGCGACATCAAGGCTCTCGTCGACGTGGTAGAGCCCGACTATGCCATCATCACCAATGTGGGTCGTGCACATCTGCAGGGCTTCGGCTCGTTTGAGGGTGTGATACATACTAAGGGCGAGTTGTACGATTTCATGCGTGCTAACCACGGAATCGACAATACTGACAATGGAAAAATGCTGTGTGGCAGCAAGGCTCCGCAGAGCTGCGTGTTCATCGACAGCGAGAATCCTTATCTCAACGGCATAGCTGAGGGACTGAACCTCGTGCGCTACGGATGCAAGGACGACGACCAACTGTGGGTGAGCGGACACGTAGACAGCTGTTCGCCGATGCTCAGCTTCACTTGGCGACACAACGACGGCACTGCCGTTGGTGCTCCGCACGCTACGCCGACCCATCTGATTGGCGAGTACAACATAACCAACATGCTCGCTGCCGTGAGCATCGGATTGTACTTCGGTGTGCCTGCCGACAGCATCGTAAGTGCACTGAGCAGCTATGTGCCGTCAAACAATCGCTCGCAGTTTGAGCAGACAGCCGACAACCGACTCATCGTAGATGCCTACAATGCCAACCCGACGAGCATGGCTGCCGCACTGCGCAACTTCGCCGACATCGAAGCCACAGGCAAAATGGTGATTATAGGTGATATGAAGGAATTGGGAGAGGTGAGCCACGACGAGCATCAGCGCATTGTCGACCAGCTCCGAGAGATGACGCTCAACCAGGTATGGCTCGTAGGTTCTGAGTTTGAGGGATGCGACACACCGTCCGGCTTCCGCCTTTTCGACAATGTGGAAAAGGTGAAGGAGGCAATAGCTGCCGACAAACCGCACGACAAGTACATCCTCATAAAGGGCAGCAACGGCACCAAACTGTTCCAGTTGCCAGAGCTGCTGTAGATGCGTAAAGACCTTCTTTGTTTTCCAAAAGGACTACTTTTGAAAAACAAAGAAGGTCTTATTGCGTAGCGGAGGTCTCCGGTCCCCGCTACGATAGGATTTTTAGAATTCGTCAACCTTCTGCGCCTTGCGATAAGCGTCAAGTTCCTTCTGCAGCTGCTTGGTTATCTTCTCATAACCTGGTTTGCCATAGAGGTTATTTTGCTCGTTGGGGTCGTTCTGCAGGTCGTACAGCTCGTTGTAGTTCACAGCGTTGTCCTTCGGCTCGAAGTAGCCGATACTGATGAGCGACTTGAGTGTAGCGTTCTCCGCTGTACCCTCCATACCCTGATACTTGTTCTCAGGCACTGCATCGAGTCCTCCCTTGCCATAGAAGTGGATGAGCTTGTAGCGGTCGGTGCGTACACCGTCGTGCTTGCGCACCATGTGGTAGGTAGGATAGTCGTAATAGTGGTAGTAGATGCTTGAGCGCCATTGCTTCTGGGCATCGCCGTTGTCGAAGATGGGGAGAAGCGAACGGCCTACCATTTCCTGCGGCTTCTTCACGCCGGCGAGTTCGAGGAACGTCGGAGCATAGTCGATGTTCTGCACCAGCTTGTGGCAGACGCTGCCCGGCTTGGTATGTCCAGGATAGCTGATGATGAGCGGTGTGCGCAGCGACTCCTCGTACATGAATCGCTTGTCAAACCATCCGTGCTCGCCCATGTAGAATCCCTGGTCGGAGGTGTAGACGATGATGGTGTTGTCGGTGAGTCCGTTCTTGTCAAGATAGTCGAGCACACGGCCCACGCTCTCGTCAACACTTGCAATTACCGACATGTAGTCGCGAATGTAAGCCTGATACTTCCAGTTGTCGAGATCCTTGCCCTTGAGGTTGGCTTCGAGCAGTTTGCGGTTGCGTGGGAAGTAGTAGCATCCCCAAGCCGAGCGCTGTGCCGGAGTCATACGGTTGATTTCGCCCATGAGAGCGTTGTAAGAGTCCTTGCTGTCCTCGTTGTTCATGTCGAGCATCTCGGGCACCTTGAAGTCCTGCTCCCAGCGCATGTGCTTCGTGACGCTCATCTTCTGGGTGCGCACAGCCTCGCCGCGTGTGGCGTAGTCGTCGTAGAATGTCTCAGGCATAGGGAACTCCACGTTGTCGTACTTTCCGAGGTTCTTGATGTTGGCCTGCCAGTTGCGGTGCGGAGCCTTGTGGTGCAGCATGAGGCAGAAAGGCTTCGACTTGTCGCGATGGTCCATAAAGTCGATGGCATGGTCGGTAGAGAGGTCGGTGCTGTAGCCTTCCTCAACGATGTATTTGCCGTCGGGGGTATCGGTGCCACGATACTGCGGGTTCCAGTACTGTCCCTGGTCGTTGTAGATATGGTAATAGTCGAATCCCTTAGGGTCGCATCCCATATGCCACTTGCCGATGATGGCAGTCTGATAGCCGGCATCCTGCAGCAGTTCGGTGAAGAAAGTACGCGATGTGTCAATGCCCTCGCCCAGCTGGCGCTGTCCATTCTGATGACTGTAAAGTCCGGTCATCAGACATGCACGCGACGGTGTAGAGAGCGAGTTCTCAACGAATGCCTTGTCAAAACGCATTCCGCGCTCGGCTATACGGTCGATGTTGGGCGTAGGTGCGAGCTTGCCAATGGCGTGTCCATAGGCCGAGATGCACTGGAAGGCATGGTCGTCGCACATGATGTACACAATGTTGGGGCGTTGTGCTGCAGCCTTCTTCTGTGCCTGCATTGTGGCTGCGAGGCACGAAAGGGCTGCTACTGAAATAATGGATTTGTTCATCAGAATGAATTATTTGTTATTTATAATGTTATATTTTAGTTGAGAATTGAAAGTTGAGAATTGAGAGTTATGATTAGCTTGATAGCTGTTCTTTTGCTACAATCTATCAATTGTACAACATATCATAACTTTCAACTCTCAATTCTCAATTCTCAATTCTTAGAGTTTTCCCTTGCTACGCATGTACGTGCGCTGTCCGTATATGGCTATCACCACGAAGCAGATGAACGGCAGGATGAACGAAACGTTGACGGCTGGCATGCCGAAGAGTTCGCCCTTGTCGATGATCGAAGCCTGGAGTGGGGGCAGCACGCTACCTCCGAGGATTGCCATGATGAGGCCGGCAGCACCAAACTTGGCGTCGTCGCCCAGTCCGGTGAGCGCAATGCCGTAGATGGTGGGGAACATGAGCGACATACAGGCACTCACGCCGACGAGGCAGTAGAGACCATATATGTTCTGCAGGGTGATGACTCCCACTACCAGTGCGCCACCGGCGACGGCAAGAAGCATAAGCAGCTGTCCGGTGTTGACGTAGCGCAGGAGGAAGGTGCAGATGAATCGTGAGCAGCAGAATATCACCATTGCGATGATGTTGTACTGCTGCGACATAACCTCGGCAGCCTGTTCGCCCATTCCCTCAGCCATGAGTACGCGTGTACCATACTGGATGATGAAGGTCCAGCACATAATCTGCACGCCTACATAGAAGAACTGGGCTATGACGCCCTCGCGATAGTGTGGCATGGTGAAGATACGGCGCAGTGTGGGCAGGAAGTTTATCTGCTTGTTCTTGTCGCCGTTCTTAGGCATAGGCCAGAACAGGATGATGGCGAACATGGCAATGATTACGAGTCCGATGGTGAGGTATGGAGCGATAAGCACCGAAAGGTCGTACTCCTTGACGGCTTCGAATTCGTCGGCAGAGAGTGTGGCTCGTGAGGCGGTGTCGAGCGGATTGAGCTTTGCCTGTATGAAGTTCATCGCTACATACATGCCCAGGAGCGAGCCCATCGGATTGAACGACTGCGCCAGATTGAGTCGGCGTGTGGCTGTTTCTTCAGTTCCCATTGACAGGATGTAGGGATTGCTCGATGTCTCAAGAAACGAGAGTCCGCACGTGAGTATGAAGTAGGCGGCGAGGAACGGATAGTACTCGCCCGTCATCTTGGCGGGATAGAACAGGAAAGCGCCCAGAGCGTAAAGTCCTAAGCCAACGAGCACACCAGCCTTGTAGCTGAATCGGCGTATGAACATGGCTGCGGGGAACGCCATGGCGAAGTAGCCGCCATAGAATGCCACCTGCACCATTGCGCCGTCGGTGGCAGACATGCGGAATATCTTGGAGAATGCCTTGACCATTGGGTTGGTGATATCATTGGCAAAGCCCCATAGTGCGAAGCACGATGTTATGAGCACAAAGGGCACGACGTAGCTCACGCCGTCCTTTGATAGGATAGATTGTTTCATTAGATAGGTGGTTGTTTTAGTTTATCGTGATGCTTCTCATCTCGTTGATGTCGCTCACTTCGCCCTTGGCGAGTGCCTGGGTGAGTATGTTGCCGATGGCTGTAGCCTCTACAGGTCCTGCCTCTACAGGTATGCCGATAGCCTCTTGTGTGAGTCGGTTGAGAAGCTTGTTTTGCGATCCGCCTCCGATGATGTGCAGAGTCTTGATAGGCGAGGGCAGCATGGCGTTGAGTGCGTGTGTAGCCTCGGCATATTTGGCTGCGAGTGATTGCAGTACGACGCGTGTGGTGTCGCCCTTCGACTGCGGTACCTCCATGCCGTGGCTTTTGCAATAGTCGCAAATGGCTTGCTGCATGGATTTGGGGTTTTGGAATTCGGGTGCGTCGACGGGTATGATGGTCTTTATCGGCGAGCGGTCGGCGGCTGCGAGCAGCGGGTCGTATTTCTGTTCGTCGCCCTCGTCGCGCCATTCTGCCATCAGACGCTGCAAGAACCACAGTCCCGTAATGTTCTGCAGGAATGTAATCTTGCCGCCTATGCCACCCTCATTGGTGAATTGTGCGCTGCGTGCCTCTTCGGTGAGTATCGGCGCGTCAATCTCTACGCCGAGCAGCGACCATGTGCCTGAGCTGATGAAGGCTACAGGATGCTCGTCGGCCTTGGCAGGTACGGCTGCAACGGCACTGGCTGTGTCGTGCGAACCGACAGCTATAACGTCCACTTCGCCCAGTCCGGTCTCCTCGGCAATGTCGCGGCGCAGACGTCCGCGCACTGTGCCAGGCATCACGATAGGGCAGAAGAGGTGGCGCGGCAGACCCAGACGGTCTATCAGCTGCCAGTCCCATGAGCGTGTCTGGGCGTTGAGCATTTCGGATGTTGAGGCTATGGTGTATTCGGTGTTTGCCTCGCCCGTAAGGAAGAACGAGAAGAGGTCGGGTGTGAAGAGCATGCGGTCGGCTATCTGCAATTGCGGAGAGTCGGCTTTCTTCATGCTGAGCAATTGGAACAGAGTGTTTATCTCCATCACCTGAGTGCCGTTGACGGCATAGTGCTCGGTCGGGTTGATGGTGCTGAAGAATTCTTCAGCCATGCCCTGAGTGCGCGCGTCGCGGTAGCACACAGGATTGCCGATGAGGTTGCCTTGGCGGTCGATGAGTCCGAAGTCGACACCCCATGTGTCCACGGCGATGCCAGCCACGTCCAGTCCCAGCTGTGCGGCTTTGCGCAATCCGGTCTTCATGTCCTCGAAGAGAGCCGGGAAATCCCAGTATACATGTTCGCCCAAGCGCACCTGTCGGTTTTGAAAGCGGTGAACAAGTTGCATGGTGAGCTGCTTGCGTCCGCCCTCATTGGTTATAGTTCCGGCAATGACACGGCCCGAGCCGCCGCCGAAGTCGATAGCTAAATAGGTCATATTGATAAGGTTGATGTGGT
>OIWK01000363.1_pt1 | contig 48832 bp, 36 predicted proteins | sample 1587401 | NCBI WGS metagenome assembly OIWK01 (sample SAMEA3888911, study PRJEB22519) | human gut metagenome | biome: human gut; feature: human-associated habitat; material: faeces | place: Denmark | collected 2009 | reverse complement strand
CCGTCCGTCCTGCGGCTGCGCGGAGTTGCCCGCAGATTGCCGCGTTGGAAAAAAACGAAAAGCGCCCGTCCTGCGGCTGCGCGGAGCTGCCGCCGGACTGCGCAGGCTCCGGCTCAGGGGCGCCGCTCGGCCTGCGGCTGCGCCGGGGCCTGTTCCCGGGGAGCCGCGCTGAAGGGCGAGGTGATCTCCCTGGCCAGCAGGCTCACGAAGAGGGCCGGGACGCCGGAATCCACATTGAACTCGCGCCGGGCCAGCAGGCCCGTGCGCATCTGGCTGCTGCCGCGGGCATTGCGGCTGCTCACGTTCTGGAGCATGAAGCGCTTGGGGCGTTTGTCGCTGGGGACGCGGCGCTGCACCAGAAGGATGTCCGAAAGGACAAGGGTCGCGCCCTTGCCGGAAAGGTCCGACGGTGCCCCGTAGCCCCCCTCGACGAGGGCGCGGGCCGTGGCGGCGTCGGTGATGCCGGCTTCCAGCACGCTGGCCTGGATGATGAAACCGGCCTGGCTGGGGTTGTCAGTGATGGCGTACTGTTCGGCACGCAGCAGGCGTTCCACTTCGGCGCGCAGGCCGAAGACATGTCGGCTCTGGTCGCGGACGCTGACATAGACCACAGGGGTGGTGTCATCGTCGGCCGGGGCCAGGGAGCCCTGGCGCAGGACCTGGATGTCGGTGGGGGCGGGCTGCCGGTGCTGGCAGGCGGGAAGCAGCAGCACGAGCAGCGCGAGGAGGAGAAAGAGCGTTTTTTTCATGCGTCTCCGGGACGGCGACAGGGCTTGCGGCCCCCGGGGTGCGGGTCGGGCGCTGTACAGCGGCAGGGACAGGGGAGACCGGCGTGCCCGGGCCCGGGCACGATACTGTCACCGAGGCCAGCCCTATACCGCAGAAATCACAGGCATGTCCAGCAGGGCGGACATCACAGGACCCTGATCGAGTCCAGGATGGCCCGGCACAGGGCGTCTTCCAGTCCGGCGAAGGCCTCTTCCCTGCTGCGGGGATCGCCGCGGCTGGTCACGGCAACGGCGTGCAGGCCGTCCTTGTCGGGGATGCGGCGGGCGGCCATGCCCACGGCGGCTTCCAGGGCCCAGCTGGTGGAGCTGTCGCCCGCATCGTGCAGGGTGGCGCCCACGCCCACCGTGGCCCCGATGCCCGCGCCCACGATGGCGCCGCCGCGGCCGTCCACCAGACCGCCCAGCAGCACGCCCAGCATGGTGCCCGTGCCCACGTTGCCCAGGGTGCGCCCGGCGCTCACCCGGCTGCCGTCGCTGGTGGCCCAGACATCGCGTATCTCCACCAGGATCACCAGATCGGCGTCCCCGGCGTCCGGGGCAGGGTTCAGGCCCCGTTCGCTCTGCAGATAGGCCGTGAGCATGGAGTGCAGGTCTTCCGTCATGCTCTTGCCGTTCTCGATGGTGATGAAGACCCTGTCGCCCCGCTCCAGGGTGACGGCGGGCAGGGGCGCGCCGGGCTCCGGCGCCGGTCTGGCCTCGTGCGAGGCGCAGGCCCCCAGGGCCAGGGACAGCAGCAGGAGGAAAAGCAGGCTCAGGATGCGGTGCGGGTGCATGGCGGCTCCTTGAGGGGATGGAGGACCCGGTCTTTATATGTTGTAGCCCAGTCCGGCAGCCCTGTCCAGACGGCGGAAAAGGGACTTCCGAAGCCCGTACGGCGCCGGAGCGGGCTTGACGTGGCTGCATTTTGCCGTATCCTCCGCGCACACGGCAGGCCCGCGGCTGCCTGCCGCTGATCCGGCGGCCCGGCTCTTCCTCCGCGTCCTTTCCCTTTCCCGGGCGGCCTTCTGGCAGCATAAACGGTTCGCAGGACCGTCTTTTTTTCACTCAACTCCGCCACTGCCCCCGGCAGTCGGATGGACAAGGGACATCATGGGCAAGCAGCTGATCATCGTGGAATCGCCGGCCAAGGTGAAGACCATCAAAAAATTTCTGGGACCGCAGTACATGGTGCAGGCCAGCGTGGGCCATGTGCGCGACCTGCCGTCCAGCAGTCTGGGCGTGGACGAAGCCAACGATTTTGCTCCCCAGTACGAGGTCATCGACAACAAGAAGAACGTGGTCAGCGAGCTGCGCAGCGCCGCGGCCAAGGCCGATACCGTCTATCTGGCCCCCGACCCGGACCGCGAAGGGGAGGCCATCGCCTGGCATGTGGCGGAGCTGATCCGCGACAAGGCCAAGGACATCAAGCGCATCCAGTTCAACGAGATCACCGCCCGCGCCGTCAAGGAGGCCCTGGCCCATCCGCGCGAGCTCAACCAGCATCTTTTCGATGCCCAGCAGGCCCGGCGCGTGCTGGACCGTCTGGTGGGCTACAAGATCTCGCCCCTGCTCTGGAAGACCATCAAGCGCGGCATCTCCGCCGGGCGCGTGCAGTCCGTGGCCCTGCGCCTCATCGTGGACCGCGAGGCCGAGCGGGCCGCCTTCAAGCCGGAAGAATACTGGCTGTTCAAGGCCCTGCTGGGCGCCGGGGTGCCGCCCTCCGTGCGGGCGGAGCTGGCGCGCATCGGCGGCAAGAAGGCCGTGATCCGCAATGCCGGGGAGGCCGATGCCCTGGAGGCCGAGCTCAGGGGCCAGCCCTTCGTGGTGGAGAGCGTGGAGCAGAAGGAGCGCGAGCGTGCGCCGCAGCCGCCCTTCATCACCTCCACCCTGCAGCAGGCCGCCAACCAGCGCCTTTCCTACACGGCCAAGCGCACCATGAACATCGCCCAGCGCCTCTACGAAGGCGTGGAGATGGAGGACGGCAGCATCACGGCCCTCATCACCTACATGCGTACCGACTCCACCCGCATCGCCGACGAGGCCCGGCAGGCGGCGCATGACTTCATCCAGCGCGAGTTCGGCAACGATTACCTGCCGGCCAGGAAGCGCGTCTACAAGACCAAGAGCGGCGCGCAGGACGCCCACGAAGCCATCCGGCCCGTGGACGTGAACATCACGCCCGAGATGGTCAAGGCGGCCCTGCCCCCGGACCAGTACAACCTGTACCGTCTGATCTGGTCGCGCTTCGTGGCCTCGCAGATGGCCGGGGCGCGCTTCCACGACACCACGGTGACCGTGGCCTGCGGCCGTACCCAGTGGAAGGCCAGGGGCGAGCGTATGCTCTTTCCCGGTTTCCTGGCCGTGCTGCCCCGGGGCAAGGACGAGGGCGATGCCGAACTGCCGCCCCTGGCGGCCGGACAGACCCTGCAGCTGGAGAAGCTGGACAAGGAGCAGAAGTTCACCCAGCCCCCGGCCCGCTACAGCGAAGCCAGCCTGGTGCGCGAGCTGGAAGAGCTGGGCATCGGCCGTCCTTCCACCTACGCCAGCATCATCTCCACCCTGCAGGACCGCGAATATGTGAGCCTGCAGGACCGCCACTTCATCCCCACGGACCTGGGGCGCGTGGTCTGCGAGCAGCTGGTGCAGCACTTCCCGCGCCTCATGGACGTGGGCTTCACGGCCGAGATGGAAAGCCTGCTGGACAAGGTGGCCGACGGCGACCAGCAGTGGGTGGATCTGATGCGTGCCTTTGCCGCAGACTTCAACCCCACGCTGGCGGCCGCCGCCAGGAACATGCAGAGCGTCAAGGGCGGCCTGCCCACGGATCTGGCCTGCCCCGACTGCGGCAAGCCCCTGATGATCAAATTCGGCAAGGCCGGGCCCTTTTTGGCGTGCAGCGGCTATCCCGACTGCCGCTTCACCAGCAATTTCCAGCGCACCGAGGACGGCCGTCTGGAGATGGTGGCCCCGCAGAAGCCCGAACTGGAGAAGGTGGGCGAGTGCCCGCGCTGCGGCAAGGACCTGGTCATCAAGCACGCCCGTACGGGCAGCCGCTTCATCGCCTGCACGGGCTACCCGGACTGCAACTATACCGCGCCCGTGGCCACGGGCGTCATGTGTCCGCGCTGCGGCGAAGGCCGCATGGTGGAGAAGAGCACCAAGCGCGGCAAGATCTTCTATTCCTGCGACCGTTACCCGCAATGTGATTTCGCCCTGTGGGACAAACCCGTGCCCGGCCCCTGCCCGCGCTGCGCTTCCTCCTACCTGGTGGAGAAGCGCGGCCGCGATGGCAGCGTCAAGATCATGTGCCCCACCAAGGGCTGCGGCTATGTGAAAGGAGGCGACGATGGACAGGATGCCTAAAGCGCCGGCCTCGCCGGTGCTGGTGAGCGCCCCGGTGGATGGCCTGGGCGTACCGCTGAATCTGGAGGCCCGTGCGGCCCGGCTGCTGGACGAGGGGCAGGCCGTGGTCCTGCTGACCGTGGTGGAACGGGAAGGCTCGGCCCCGCGTGCCGCCGGTACCCGCGCCCTGCTGACCGCCGCCGGTCTGGAAGGCACCGTGGGCGGCGGCCTGCTGGAGGCCCGCGCCGTGGAGGCGGCCAATGTCTGCCTGAGGGAAGGGCGCTCCGCCCGTGTGCGCTGCGACCTCACCGGCCTCGGTCCCGACAGCGACATGATCTGCGGCGGCAGCATGGATCTGCTCTGTGAATATCTGGCGCCTGCGCAGGCGCCCCTGTTCCGTGCGGCGGACGCGGCCCTGAAAGCCGGGCTGACCGGCATCTGGCTGCTGGATGTGAGCCGGGCCGACGCGCCCGTGCGCGACCTGTATCTGGATGCCCTGCCCGAAGGCCAGCCCCTGGTGGCGGGCCTGCACGCGGGCGCGGAGGCCGTGCGGCCCCTGCTGGCCGGGCGCAAGGGCCGTCCCGGTCTGGTGCGGGAAGGCCTTGTGGAACGTTATGTGGAGGCCCTGGACGCGCCGCCGGTGCTGCTGCTCTGCGGCGGCGGCCATGTGTCGCTGGAGACGGCCCGGCTGGCCCATGCGGCCGGTTTTGTGGTGGACGTGGTGGACGACCGCGCGGAGTTCGCCGATCCCCGGCGCTTCCCTATGGCCCGGCGCTGCCTGGCCCTGCCGGCCTTCGCGGATCTGGCGGCCCGCTGCGGCATCGGCCGGCACCATTATGTGGCCATCATGACCCGCGGCCACAGCTTCGACCGTGAGGTCCTGGCCCAGGCCCTGGAAACGGAGGCCTTTTATATTGGTATGATCGGCAGCAGCAGCAAAAAAGCCTCGGTGTACAGGGCGCTGCGTGCGCAGGGCGTCAGCGATGCGGCCCTGGCAAGGGTCTGCTGCCCCATCGGTCTGGGCATCGGCGCCGACACGCCGCAGCAGATCGCCGTCTCCGTGGTGGCCGAACTCATGGCCGCCAGGGCCGGCACGCTGGGGGCGCTTCGGGCGGCCCGTTGAGGCCGCGGAGGTCCCTAAAAAAGTACTTTAAAAAAATATCAAATTATTCCAATTAGTTACAAGAAAAAAGTACGGTTCGCTAAGCTATTGGAATAACAGGATTTTTCTTTATCGAGCTTTAAGAGCAAGATAAGCCTGCATTTCTTGACGCATTTTGCAAAAAATGTTTAGCAGGGGATTCAAAGCCCGCTCGCTTTGCGGGCGGGCTTTTCCACGTATCGGCAGTTCGCTGCTGTCCCAGGAGTAAGATATCATGACCGGAAAACAGACCATTCTGGCAACGCTGCTGTTGCTCCTCTGTTCCAGCCTTGCGGCATGCAAGGATGATGGTGCCCAAAAGGGCCAGATGCCCGCCCCGCCTGTGGGCGTCTTCCAGGTGGAAGCCAGGGACGTGCCCTGGCCGGCCGAATTCCAGGCCCAGGCCTCCGGCTCCCGCTCCGTCGAAGTGCGCGCCCGTGTGCAGGGCATCATCGAGAAGCGTCTGTACCGTGAAGGCGAGTTCGTCAAGGCCGGCCAGATCATGTTCCAGATCGAGCGTGACCAGTACGAGGCCGCCGTCCAGCAGGCCGAGGCCCAGTACGACAGCGCCAAGCGCGAATGGAACCGTGTGCGCCCCCTGTTTGCCAAGAACGCCGTTTCCCAGAAGGACCGCGACAACGCCAAGGCCGCCTATGACAACGCCAGGGCCGCCCTGCGTGCCGCCAGGATCAATCTGGACTACTGCCAGGTGGTGGCCCCCGTGTCCGGTTACAGCTCCAAGGAAAGCTTCACGCCCGGCAACCTGGTCAGCAACAACTCCCTGCTGACCTATGTGGACCAGACCGATCCCATGTACATCGACTTTTCCATCGCCGCGCCGCAGCACATGCGCCGCCAGCAGCTGGCCGCCCAGGGCCGCCTGCGCTTCCCCGAAGGCAATGTCTACAAGGCCCGGCTGCGCCTGCTGGACGGCAGCATGTACCAGGGCGAAGGCCAGGTGGACTTCATTGACAGCCGCGTGCAGCCCGAGACCGGCGTGGTGCAGGCCCGTGCCTCTTTCGCCAACAGCGACGGCCAGATCATGCCCGGCCAGTATGTGCGTATCTTCATGGACGGCGACGTGCTGGTCAATGCCGTGCTCATTCCCCAGAAGGCCGTGCTCATCACCCAGAAGGGCTCCTTCGTCATGACCCTGGACAAGGACAATGTGGTCGGCACCCAGAAGGTGGAGGTCAGCGAGACCATCGGCGACATGTATCTGGTGGATTCCGGCCTCAAGGGCGGGGAACGCATCATCTGTGAAGGCATGATCAAGGCCCGCCCCGGCGCCAAGGTCAGCATCATGGGTGACGGACAGGCCCAGCAGGGGCAGGCCGCCCAGAAGAGCGCTCAGAAGTAGGTGATGGTCCATGGCAGCTTCGGCAAAACCAAATATCTTCCTGCGCAGACCGATCCTTTCGTCGGTCATCTCCATCGTGATCACCCTGGTGGGCGCGCTGGCCATGAAGGCCCTGCCCATCGCCCAGTATCCTGAACTGGTGCCGCCCACGGTCAATGTGACGGCCTTCTATCCCGGCGCCTCGGCCGAGACCATCGCCAGCACCGTGCTGGCCCCCCTGGAAGTGAACATCAACGGCGTGGAAAACATGCTCTATATGACGTCCACGGCCTCCTCGGGATCCGGTCAGGGCTCCATCAACGTCTATTTCAGTCTGGGCACCGACCCGGACATGGCCCTGGTCAACGTCAACAACAAGGTCAACCTGACCCAGAGCACCCTGCCCGAGACCGTGCGCCTGCAGGGTGTGACCGTGGTCAAGCGTTCGCCGGCCATGCTGCAGGTCATCGCCCTGTACTCGCCTGACGGCCGTTACGACGCCGTGTACCTGCACAACTACATGCAGGTGAACGTGGCCGACGAACTCAAGCGCGTGCCCGGCGTGGGCGACGTGACCGTGTTCGGCTACATGGACTATTCCATGCGCATCTGGCTCGTCCCGGACAAGCTGGCCAAGTACGGCGTCACCGTGGGCGAGGTCTCGGCGGCCATCCAGGAGCAGAACTCGCAGTTCTCGCCCGGCCGTCTGGGCGACGCGCCCATGCCCGACACGGCCCAGCTTTCCTGGCAGATCGACACCAAGGGCCGCCTGAACACGCCCGAGGAATTCGGCGAGATCATCATCCGCACCGGCGAGGACAGCGCCATGCTGCGCCTCAAGGACGTGGCCCGCATCGAGATGGGCGGCAAGGACTACAGCGTCAGCAGTGAATACAACGGCATGGTGACCCGTGCCATGGGCATCTACCTGCTGCCCGGCGCCAATGCCATCGCCACCGGCGACGCCGTCACCGCCCGCCTCAAGGAGCTGGCCAGGAACTTCCCCGAAGGGGTGGCCTACAAGGTCATCGTGGACACCAACGAATTCGTCATGGAATCCATCAATGAAGTGGTCCATACCCTGGTGGAAGCCATGATCCTGGTGTTCATCGTGGTCTTCGTCTTCCTGCAGAGCTGGCGCGCCACCCTCATCCCCTGCATCGCCGTGCCCGTGTCCATCATCGGTACCTTCGCGGGCATGTACGCCCTGGGCTACACCATCAACACCCTGACCCTGTTCGGCATGGTGCTGGCCATCGGTATCGTGGTGGACGACGCCATCGTGGTGCTGGAGAACGTGGAACGCATCATGAGCACCGAGCACCTGCCGCCCAAGGAAGCTACGGCCAAGGCCATGAGCGAGGTCACGGCCCCGGTCATCGCCATCGTGCTGGTGCTCTGCGCCGTGTTCATCCCCGTGTCCTTCATGGGCGGTCTGGCGGGCCAGATGTACAAGCAGTTCGCCATCACCATCTCGGTGTCCGTGGTGCTCTCGGGCATCGTGGCCCTGACGCTGACCCCGGCCCTGTGTTCCCTGCTGCTCAAGCCGCACGCGCATGACCATCAGCCGGCCAGGCCCTTCGTCATCTTCAACTACTTCTTCGGCAAGACCACGCACCGCTATGTGCGCGCGGTGCGCTTCATCAAGGACCACGGCCTCGTCTCCATGGCCCTCTTCGGCTGCATGATCGCCAGCCTGGTCTTCCTGTTCCGGGTGGTGCCCGGCGGCCTGGTGCCCAACGAAGACCAGGGCTACATCCTGGGCATGACCATCCTGGACGACGGCGCCGTGCAGAACCGCACCCGCGACGTGACCCGCGTGGTGGTAAACACCCTGCTCAAGGACCCGGCCGTGGAAACGGTCATGACCCTGAACGGTCTGGATATCTCGTCCATGTCCATCAAGAGCAACTACGGCACCTTCTTCGCCACCCTCCGGCCCTGGAGCGAGCGTACCACGCCGGAGAGCAGCGCCTCGGCCATCAGTGCCAAGGTGCTGGGCGTGACCATGATGCAGCCCGAGGCCGTGACCATCGGCTTCACGCCGCCGCCCATCAGCGGCATGTCCACCACGGGCGGTTTCGAAGGCTACATCCAGATGCGCGGCGACGGCACCATCTATGACCTGGAGAACACGGCCAACGCCTTTGTGGCCGAGGCCACGTCCCGGGACGAGAACGGCCGGCCCAAATATCCGGCCATCGGCACGGTGCGCAGCCTGTTCTCCACCGGCGCCCCGCAGCTCTACGCCAACCTGGACCGCGAGCGCTGCAAGGACATGGGCATCAGCATCAGCGATGTCTTCACGGCCATGAATGCCACCTTCGGCGCGCTCTACGTCAACGACTTCAACTACCTGGGCCGTACCTTCCAGGTGCGCCTCCAGGCCGAGGCCGATTACCGCCTGCTGCCCGAGTCCCTGCATGATGTCTATGTGCGGACCAGCAAGGGCGACATGGTGCCCCTGGACGCCATCATGACCCTGGAACGCCGCACGGCGCCCCAGACCATGGAACGCTACAACGTGTTCCCCGCCGCCCACCTCATGGGCGAACCGGCCGCCGGCTATTCTTCCGGCCAGGCCCTGGAAGCCATGGAACAGGTGGCCGCCAATATGCTGTCCAGCGATTACGGCCTGGGCTGGGTCGGTTCGGCCCTGCAGGAAAAGCTGGCCAGCGCCGATACCACCGTCATCTTCGTGCTGGCGCTGGTCATGGTCTTCCTGATCCTGGCCGCCCAGTACGAAAGCTGGTCGCTGCCCCTGGCCGTGCTCACGGCCGTGCCTTTCGGCGTGTTCGGGGCCCTGGTGGCCACCTGGCTGCGCGGCCTGTCCAATGACGTGTACTTCCAGGTGGCTCTGGTCACCCTGGTGGGCCTGGCCGCCAAAAACGCCATCCTGATCGTGGAATTCGCCGTCGAGGCCTGGCGCGGCGGGCGCAGCCTGGACGTGGCCGCCATGCACGCGGCGCGCCTGCGCTTCCGTCCCATCGTCATGACCTCGCTGGCCTTCATCCTGGGCTGCGTGCCGCTGGCCATCAGTTCCGGCGCCGGTGCCAACAGCCGTCACGCCATCGGCACCGCCGTGGTGGGCGGCATGCTGGCCGCAACCTGCATCGCCACGCTCTTCGTTCCCTACTTCTTCCGCAGCATCATGCGGATCTCCCTGAAGCTGCAGGGCAAGAAGGATCCCAACGAAGGCAAGAAAAGCTTCGACGAGGAGGAGGATATATGACCCCCCTGCTGAAAGCGGGCCTGACGCTGGTGCTGTGCCTGGCCGTCACGGGCTGCTCTCTGGCCCCCGACTATAAACGTCCCGAGCAGGACATCCCCAAGGAGTGGCGTTCCGTGGATCTGGGGCCCAGTCCGCTGAACACCGACTGGTGGACCCGCTTCAATGATCCCGTGCTCAACGCCCTGGTGGAAGAAGCCCTGAAGAACAACCAGGATCTGGCGGAAAGCCTGGCCAATATCAACTCCGCCGCGGCCAAGCTGGGCGTGGGCACCAGCCAGCTCGCCCCCACGGTGAGCGGCGCCGGTGCGGCCACCTCGCAAAGCAGCTCCACCAAGGTCGCCAATTACAGCGACATAGCGGACCGCTCCTATGTCAACTATCAGGGCCAGCTCTCGGCCAGCTGGGAACTGGACTTCTGGGGCAAGTACCGCAACAACTACACCATGCTGTCGGACGTGCTGCTGAACACCGTGGTCAGCCACGAGGCCCTGCGCCTTTCCGTGGCCAGCCAGACGGCCCAGAGCTACTTTGCCCTGCTGGCCCTGGACATGCAGCTGGCCACGGCCAAGCGCACCCTGCGCACCCGCGAGGACGCCTTCGGCATCTACACCAGCCGTTACCGCCAGGGCGACATCACGGAGCTGGACTGGCAGCGTGCCCGTGCCGAAGTGGAAACGGCCCGCGCCCAGGTGCACACGTCCCTGGTGGCCGTGGACAGCGCCGAAGCCAGCCTGGCCGTGCTGCTGGGCCGCTCGCCCCGCGACATCATGAACGCCGTCATGCCGCGCGGCGGCGACATCAGCAAGCTGCCGGCCCCGCCCGTGCTGCCCGCCGGCCTGCCGTCCGAACTGCTGGAGCGCCGCCCCGACGTGCGCGCCGCCGAATACATGATCATGGCCTACAACGCCAATATCGGCGTGGCCCGCGCCGAGTTCTTCCCGTCCATCTCCCTGACGGGCATGCTGGGCACCCTCAGCGCCAGCGTGGTGAACCTGTTCAGCGGGCCCGCGGGCGCCTGGAGCTACGGCGTGACCGGCTCCATGCCGCTGCTGGACTTCGGCCGCACCTGGTACAACGTCAAGGATGCCGAGGCCCAGAAGGAAGCGGCCATCGCCGTGTACCGCAAGACGGTGCAGAACGCCTTCAAGGACGTGCGCACGTCCCTCACCTCCCAGCGCGAGGCCGATGCCATCGTGGCCGCCAGCCAGGCCCAGGTGGACAGCCTGCGCCGCGCCGTGGAGATCGCGCGCCTGCAGTACGACAACGGCTATACCGACTACCTGACCGTGCTGGATGCCGAACGCCAGCTGTTCAGCGCCGAGCTGAGCCTGGCCAATGCCCTGCGTGACCGCCTCAATGCCGTGGTCAGCGTGTGCATGGCCCTGGGCGGCGGCTGGCAGGATCCCAACGTCAAGCCGTCCTTCCCGGTGGCTGACGCGGAAGAGCTGGTCAAGATCCATGACGCCGCCGGCCAGAAGGCCTCCCAGCCCGCGGCCGCTCCTGCCAAGGAGCAGCCCGCCGCCAGGCAGTAGGCACTTCCGGTTCCGAAGATCCGCAGGAAGGGCGCTTTCGGGCGCCCTTCCTTTTTTCGTGCCCGTTGCCGGGAGGGGAGCGGAAAAGGCGAAATGGCCATCACGGGCCATCCCGCGGGGCAGGGGACGGTCTTTGATCCATCATCGGAGCTTTCTCCATGCTCTGGCCTCCCCCCTGCGGGGCAGGGGACGGCCTGCGGCGGGCATGTCTTTACAAGCCGGCGGCATGGCGGATATCCTGCATCCATGCTGCATATGGTACGTTTGTTTTTGGCTTCCCTGTCCCTGTCCTTCCTGGTGGTCTCCCTTGCGTCCGGGCCGGTCATGGCGGCGGAGAAGGGCAGGGCGCCCCAGGCCCCGGCGGGCAAGGCCGCTGCGGGCAGCGGCAAGGGCGGGCAGGCCTGGAGCTTCGGCACGTCCCGCGACAGGAACGATGCCCTGTGGCATGACGGCGTGGAGACGGAATCCCTGCACAAGCGGGCCATCGGCCGGGACAGGGGCAATTCCTCCAGCATCGAGCATGCCCTGCGTGAGGCCGACCGTCAGGCCAGGGCCGAGTCCCGCAAGGCCAGGGAGGCCGAAAGGGAAGCGGAGGAAAAAAGCCGTCTCGGCATGAACATCCGGCGCGACGACTCCGTCTGGCGTGCGGAACTGCCGTCGAGCGAGGCCCGTCCCGACGAGGCGCGGCCCCTGGAACGGCGGCATGTGGTCCGGGCCTATGCCGATGTCATGGACAGCGACGACGCCTCGCTGACCATCGGCCCGGAACTGATGCTCAGGGACGAGCACAACGAATGGGGCAAGAAATCCCGTCCCGAGGAGAATGAGCCTTCCCTGGGGCTCGGCATGCAGTTCAGTCTTGATTTTTGACGCCGGCGGGGCCGGATGGCCCCGGTGCTCCGGCCATGCCTGTGCCCGCGCTGCGCGGGCGGGAGGCTGCGGCTGGATGGCAGCGCGCCGCAAAAGGAAAGGGGGACGGCCTGACAGGCCGTCCCCCTTTGGTGTCCCATGCCCGGCTTTGCTCCGGGCGCTGTCTCCGTCCGCCCCCTGGCAAGGAGTGAGGGAGGCAGGCAGGCGGACGGACTACCGGGCGGAGGTCTCTTCCGGCTCGTGCGGCAGGGCTTCCCTGCCGTGGAGACGGGTGATCCAGATGGTGCTCAGGCTGCTGATGACCGCCGCGACCAGCAGGTACCCGCAGAGGTACCAGGGCTGGCCGGCGTTGCTGCTGACCAGCATGGTGGCGATCATGGGGGTCAGGCCCGAAGCGAAGATCCCGGAGAACTGGTAGATGAAGGAGACCGCGGAGTAGCGCACCGTGGGCTCGAAACTGCCGGAGAACAGGCTGGACATGGTGGCGTAGGCCGCGCCGTAGATGATGCCGAAGGGCAGGGCGATGGCCAGGAAGACCAGCAGCACGTTGTGGCTGTAGTTGTGCAGCACCCAGAAGGTGGGGTAGGCCGTGATGCCCAGCAGGATGGCGGCGATGCCGAAGATGCGGGCACGGCCCCAGGTGTCGGCGCGCATGCCCCAGAAGGGGATGGCCACGGCCATGACGGCGGCGGCGCCCACGATGATGAACAGGCTCACGGTCTTGTCCAGGCCGCAGGAGCCGGTCAGATAGGTCAGGGAGAACACGCCGAACACGTTGAAGGCGATGCCTTCCACGAAGCGGGCGCCCACGCAGGCCGTGAGGGTGCGGGGATAATGCTTGAAGGCGGCAAGGATGGGGTACTTGACCTGCTCGGTCTTCTTCCTGGCGGAGGAGAAGTCCTGGGTCTCCTGGACGGAGATGCGGATGTAGGCGCCCACGCCCACCAGCACGGCGCTGAGGATGAAGGCCACACGCCAGCCCCAGGCCAGGAAGGCCTCGTCGCTGAGGAAGAAGGACAGCAGGCCGATGACGCCGGAGGCCAGCATCAGGCCCAGGGCCAGGCCCACCTGGGGCAGGCTGCCGTAGAAGGCGCGCTTGTGGGGCGGCGCGGATTCGAAGGCCATGAGCACGGCACCGCCCCATTCACCACCGATGCCGATGCCCTGGGCCAGACGGCAGAGGACCAGCAGGATGGGAGCCAGGATGCCGATGGTCTCATAGGAGGGCACCAGGCCGATGCCTACCGTGGCCACGCCCATGATCTCCAGGGTCAGGACCAGCATCTTCTTGCGGCCCAGCTTGTCACCGAAGTGGCCGAAGACGATACCCCCAAGCGGACGGGCCACGAAACCCACGGCAAAGGTGGCGAAGGCCAGGACCGTGCCTACCGTCGGGTCGAAGTCAGGGAAGTAGATCTTGTTGAAGACGATGCCGGCCACGACACCGTACAGGAAAAAGTCATACCATTCGATGACCGCGCCGATGAGGGAGGAGATGACCACGCGGCGCAGGTTCTGCTGGCAGTGTCCGTTGTTGGGAGTATCGCTCATTCTCGTTGCTCCTTGGGGTGCTGCTAGGCCAGTTTCAGGACCTTGCGGGCGTTTTCGTACATGATCTTGCCGCGCACTTCGTCGGTGAAGGGGAAGGCGGCATAGGCGTCCAGGGCGTCACGCAGCTCGATGAAGGGGTGGGCGCTGGCAAAGAGCACCTTGTCGCTGATGGTGGTGCACATGGCCTTCACATAGGTCTCCACCTGGGGGGAGCGCTCGTATTCGGAAATGTCCATGTAGACGTTGGCGTTGCGCTGGCAGGTGTAGATGGCCGCATCCACGAAGGGATAGCCGCCGTGGCTCATGATGAGGGTCAGCTCGGGGAAGTCGCGGGCCACCTTGTCCACGTCGCGGGGGTCGGCGTATTCCAGGATGGCGCCGGGCACGCACGGCGGGGGAGCCATGGTGATGAAGACGGGCACGTCCAGTTCGCAGCACTTGGTGTACAGGGGGTAGAAGCGGGCATCGCTGGCGGGCATGTGGGCCAGATAGGGGTCGATGGCGATGCCCTTCATGCCGTATTCCCGGACGACCTTCTCGATCTCGCGCACGGCGGCCATCTTCTTGTGGGGGTCGATGCCCCAGAGGCCCACGAACTTATCGGGATAGGCGCGGCAGAATTCGAGCACGCTGTTGTTGTTGGCCGGGAAACCGTAGGTGGTCTCGGCGTCGCGGCCGGTGATGACGCCCAGTTCCACGCCCATGGCGTCGAGGTCGGCCACGATCTCGTCCAGGGGCTGGGGCTTGCGCTGGTCGAAGCCGATGACCTCACAGGCGGCCTTGAACATGGTGCTGTTCTTGATGCCGTTGATGATCTCCGGCGTGTTGGGCCGGAAGCGGAAGTCGATAACGTTCATATCTGTCTCCATGCGATCCTTCGGGAAGAAGGGGTTATCGATGCGGGCACAGGAGCCTTCGTGCTGTTGGCGGCAGATCCTCCGGTGAACAGCGGCCCATGTGATTTCTTTCCCTTGCAGGAGACGTGCCAAAATAATTTCCTGATTATTCAATAAATTATAAGAAAATTTGGCGGATTTTATAAGGGATTTACAAAAAAGCGGGTGCAATCCTGCATCGCCCGGGACGGGGTCGCAAAAGTGCAAGGAAAAAGGATTTTGATGTTTTTGCAAAATAAATCAGCAGGATGGATACTAATTTTCCGCACTGCCGCCAGAAAATACTAACCAGAATCGTTAGCCCGGATGCAAATATGCAGCCTGTTTTGCCATGCCGCCGTGAAAGGAGCCCGTGGTAATGCAAAAATGCATCATCGGGATGGCGGCGGATGTGGCGATAAAAATCACAAACCCGCCGGGCAAAAAAAAAGCGGAGGAACCGGATGTTCCTCCGCTTTCGTGAAGCCTGCCCGGCGGGCGGCCGGATGCCTGTCCGCCCGGTCCCGGGAGCGTCAACGCACCAGCAGCAGCGGCACGGACGGGCAATAGGTGATGATGCCCAGCACGGCGAGCAGCAGGGCAATCATGGGCAGCACGGCCACGGCGATCCTTTCGATCCGGGCCTGTGCCACGCCCGAGGCCACAAAGAGGTTGACGCCCACCGGCGGGGTCAGGAAGCCGATGGCCAGGTTGACCACCATGATGATGCCGAAGTGCAGGGGCGAGACGCCCACACCGGTGACCACGGGCAGCAGGATGGGCGTCAGGATGACGATGGCGGCCAGGGCCTCCATGAACACGCCCACGATGAGCAGCAGCACATTGATGAGCAGCAGGATGATGATCCTGCTCTCGGTGATGCCGAGCATCCAGCGGGCGATGGTGCCGGGCACGTCTTCGATGGTCATGATGTTGCCGAACAGGGTGGCCATGGCCATGAGCACGATGATGACGGACGAGGTCTCGCACGATCTCACGCAGGACGCGCAGACGCTTTTGAAGTCCATCTCGCGGTACAGGAACACGCCCACGATGAGGCCGTAGAAGGCGGCCACGGCCGCGGCTTCGGTGGGGGTCATGATGCCGCCGTAGATGCCGCCCAGCACGATGACCGGCACCACCAGGGCCCATTTGGCCTCCCAGAAGGCCCCGCCCAGGGTGCGCCAGTTGCGCTCCTTCTGCTCACCGCGCCAGCCGTGCTTTCTGGCGTGGAAGTAACAGTAGAGCATGAGCACGAGGCCGGTCAGGATGCCGGGGACGATACCGCCCATGAACAGGTCGCCGATGGAGACCTGCGAGGAGACGCCGTAGACCACGAAAGGGTTGCTGGGCGGGATCATGACGCCCACGCAGCCGGCGGCGGCCACGAGGGCGGCGGCAAAGAACCTGTCGTAACCGCGCTCGATCATGGCCGGGATGGTCAGGGCGCCGATGGCGGCCACGGTGGCGGGGCCGGAACCGGAGATGGCGCCGAAGAACATGCAGGTCACCACGGCGGTCAGGCCGATGCCGCCGTAAAGGCCGCCCACGATCTCGTCGGCCAGGTCCAGCAGGCGTTTGCTCAGGCCGCCCGCGCCCATGTATTCCCCGGCCGCGATGAAGAAGGGGATGGCCATGATGGGGAAGCTGTCGATGGACGTGAAGCAGACCTGGGCCATGTATTCGATGGGCAGTGTCTGGGAACAGATGATGGTGGCCAGGGTGGCCAGGCCCAGGCTGATGGCGATGGGCACGCCGATGACGCAGAGCAGGGCGAAATAGCCGAACAGCACCGGCAGCGGCTCAAGGTAATCCGCCAGGTACCAGGGGCTGATGATGGCCGCGGCAAGGGCGAAGCCCAGCAGGGAGTCCAGCGGGCCGCAGACGCGCACCTGGCCCCGGATGCGCTGCAGCAGGCGCAGGCACATGAGGCCGAAGCCCAGGGGCAGGACCAGGTACGGCACCAGGAAGGGGATGCGCAGGGCCGTGGTGTGCTGGGGGAAGGTCAGCAGGCGTTCGATCTGGCCCCAGCCGAAATAGGCGATGACGCCGGTCAGGACGAGGAACAGGCTCTCGACGATGATCCAGCTGATGTTCTGCAGGCGCTCCGGCAGTCTGTCATAAAGGATGTCGACACGGATGGAGGACCGCTTCCTGATGGCCGCGGCAAGGGCCAGATAGGAGATCCAGATGAAGATGTAGCGGGAAAGCTCTTCGGTCCAGACAGCGGCGCCGGCGCGCTCGATGAACTGTGTGATGATGTAACGGTAGATGACCTGCCAGGTGATGAACAGGATGATGGCGAGCAGGCCCGTCACCATGAAAATTTTTTCAAAATTTTCGTTGAGCCAGGGGAAGAGCCCGCTTTTGCCTTGCACATTTTCACGCATGACGAACCTCGGTGTAAGCGCAAAAGGAGTCCTGCGCGCGGCCTGTGTCCACGCGCAGGAGGGAACGGCTGAAAGGCTTACTTCTGGGTCTCTTCCAGAAGCTGCAGGATGTCGGCCGGCACTTCCCGGGCGAAGGCCTCGTAGGCGGGGCGGGTCCTGGCCTTGAGCTCGGCGCGCTCGGCATCGGTCAGCATGTGGATCGTGATGTCGCGGTCACGGAAGGCCTGCCAGGCCTTTTCTTCCAGCGCCACGCTTTCCTTGCGCTGCCAGTCGCTGGCTTCCCTGGCGGCTTCGCGCAGGATCCCCTGCTGTTCGGGGGTCAGGCTGTCCCACTTCTTCTTGTTCATCAGCAGGACGTGCATGGAGTAGTTGTGCTCGGAGTTGACGGCGTACTTCAGCACTTCGGTGTGCCTGGCGTCGTTGAGCAGGGAGAAGGTGTTGCCTTCGGCGTCCACGGTGCCCTGCTGCAGGGCGGTGTAGGTCTCGCCCCAGGCGATGGGGGCGGGGTTCATGCCCAGTTCGGTGGCCACGGCCACTTCCACGGGGGAGTCGGTGGTACGCACCTTGAGGTTCATCAGGGACGCGGCGTCGGTCAGCGGCTTGCTGGCGGCCACGAAGTTGCGGTAGCCGAATTCGGAGAACATCAGGGTCTCAAGGCCGATCTTGCGGGAAGCCTCGCGCAGGGCGTCGCCCAGCCTGCCTTCGTCCAGGGCCTTGTACAGGGCCTGCTGGTGGGCCGGGGAGGTCACATAGGGCAGGTCGATGGCCATGTACGCCTTGGAGAAGCTGGCCAGGTTGGGGGTGGAGCTGGAGGAAAGGTCCAGGGTACCGGCCTGGGCAGCCTCGGTGGTCACACGGTCACTGCCCAGCTGGCAGTTGGGGAACAGCTGGATGCGGATCTTGCGATGGCTTTTTTCCTCCACCAGCTGCTTGAATTTTTCATAGCCCACAGTGACGTTGTTGCCGGGAGCCATGGGATGACCGAGACGCAGGACCAGCGGACGTTCCGCCAGGGCGGCGGTGCTGAAGCCAAGGATCAGGGCCAGGGCCAGAGCCAGAACAGTACGTTTACGCATGCACACCTCACATGGTTTATGGGGACACAAGACGGTTGCTTGTGCATAATTTCTCAAATCCGCGGATGCGTCTTCTCCGCCGAATCTAGGCGAGCAAAATTTTTTTTTCAACAAGCACCAGTTTTTTTAAGGATTTATCTTTTTATTCTGATAACTGTTCGTGATAGATGCTGCAAAAGTGCATCATTTGGGGGGATGGAAAATTCAGGAGGGGAGTTTTTTCGATATGTCGGCCACACGGGTGCCTGCGGACGGAAGAAGGCCTTGGGGATGCGACCGGCCATGCCGCCGATGATGCATTTTGGAATCTTCGGCCCCCGGAAAAGCTGTGAAAAAAATTTTTAGGCGCAAAAATGCATCATCCGGGGATGTTTGTGGGGGATTGTGAAAAAATATCTTTTAAATACGGTATGTTATTGAATTGGCACAGGCATTGCTATTTATTTCGCAAGCGATTCGTCGCGACATAGTCAAACACCCTTCAAGAGGAGAACGGATATGTCCCAGACTGTTTGCGAATGCAGATCCCCCCAGGAACAGCGCCTGCTCGACAAGATCGAAGGCAAGGTCGACCGCTTCCGCGCCACCCATGAGCGCGTGTTCCGCATGCTGGAACGCTTCGACGGCATGAAGCCCCGTATCGACATCGAACGCGCCCTGTACTTCACCCAGTCCATGCAGGAGACCGAAGGGCAGCCCCTGGTGCTGCGCTGGGCCAAGGCCCTGATGCACATCGCCCGGAACATCACCGTGTATGTGCAGGATGACCAGCTGCTGCTGGGCCGCGCCGGCTGCGACGGCCGTTACGGCATCCTGTACCCCGAACTGGACGGTGACTTCCTGGACATGGCCGTGAAGGACCTGCCCACCCGCGCCACCTCGCCTGCCACCATCACCGCTGAGGACGCCAAGCGCGTCATCGAGGAGATCGCCCCCTACTGGAAGGGCAAGACCTACCACGAAGCCCTGGCCGCCGCCCTGCCGCCCGAGATCCACAAGCTGACCTACGACGATCCCAAGGGCCTGATCTCCCGCTTCATCGTCAACGAGACCTCCTCGTTCCGTTCCTCCATCCAGTGGGTGCATGATTACGGCAAGATCCTGAAGCGCGGCTTCAACGACATCAAGCGCGAGGCTGAGGAAAAGCTGGCCGCCCTCGATCCCGCCAGCGCCACGGACATGTGCGAGAAGAAGCCCTTCCTGGATGCCGTGGTGATCGTGTGCGACGCCATCGTGCTGTGGGCCAGGCGCCATGCCGACGAAGCCCGCAAGGTGGCCGAAAAGACCGATGATCCCGTCCGCAGGGCCGAGCTGCTGCGCATGGCCGCCAATGCCGAACGCGTGCCCGGCGAGCCCGCCCGCGACTTCTGGGAAGCCTGCCAGAGCCAGTGGTTCGTGCAGATGTTCTCCCGTATCGAGCAGAAGACCGGCACCACCATCTCCAACGGCCGCATGGACCAGTACCTGTACCCCTACTACCAGCAGGACATCGAGAACGGCAGCCTGGACAACAAGAAGGCCATCGAGCTGCTGGAATGCATGTGGGTGGGCATGGCCGAATTCATCGACATGTACATCTCCCCCTGCGGCGGCGCCTTCAACGAAGGGTACGCCCACTGGGAAGCCGTGACCGTGGGTGGCCAGACCCCCGACGGCCGCGACGCCACCAACGAACTGACCCATCTGATCCTGAAGTCCAAGCGCGAATTCCCGCTGCACTACCCCGACCTGGCCGCCCGCATCCACAGCCGCTCGCCCGAAAGCTACCTGTGGGACGTGGCCGAGACCATCAAGGACGGCTCCGGCTTCCCCAAACTGATCAACGACGAGGAAGTCGTGCCCCTGTACGTGTCCAAGGGGGCCTCCTTTGAAGAAGCCCTGGATTACGCCGTGTCCGGCTGCACCGAGGCCCGCATGCCCAACCGCGACACCTTCACCTCCGGCGGTGCCTACATCAACTTCGCCGCCGCCGTGGAAATGGTGCTGCGCAACGGCCGCATGAAGAAGTACGGCGACATCGTGCTGGGCGAAGAGACCGGCGATCCCCGTGACTTCAAGACCTGGGACGAATTCTGGAACGCCTATGTGAAGCAGCACATGCTGTTCCTGCGCACCGCCTTCACCCAGCAGTACATCGTCAACAACCTGCGTGCCCGGCACTTCGCCCAGCCCATGGGCTCCGCCATGCACGACCTGTGCATGAAGCACTGCATCGACCTGCACCAGACCCACATCCCCGAAGGCATCGACTTCGGTTACTTCGAATACATGGGCCTGGGCACCGTGGTGGACTCCCTGTCCGCCATCAAGAAGCTGGTGTTTGAAGACAAGAAGCTGACCATGGACGAAGTCATCAAGGCCATCGACGCCAACTTCGAAGGCTACGAGGACGTGAAGGCCCTGCTGAAGTCCGCTCCCTGCTACGGCAACAACGATCCCTATGCCGACAGCATCGGCCACGAGATCGACCGTCTTTCCGTGGAGTTCGCCGCCAAGTACAGCCAGAAGGACCTGGGCATGTTCTACAACGTGCGCTATGTGCCCTTCACCTCCCATGTGCCCTTCGGCAAGGTGGTGTCCGCCACCCCCAACGGCCGCGTGGACTGGTTCCCGCTGTCCGATGGTTCCTCCGCTTCCCACGGCGCCGACGTCAACGGGCCTACCGCCGTCCTGCTGTCCAACTACAACACCAAGAACATGGGCATGCGCGACCGCTTCGCCCGCATGCTGAACATCAAGTTCACGCCCAAGTGCGTGGAAGGCGAGCAGGGCACCGAAAAGCTCGTGTCCTTCATCCGCACCTTCTGCGACCTGAAGCTGTGGCATGTGCAGTTCAACGTGGTGAACAAGAGCACCCTGCTGGCCGCCCAGAAGGATCCCCAGAAGTACCGCAACCTGATCGTGCGCATCGCCGGGTACAGCGCCTACTTCGTGGACCTGTCCCCCGACCTGCAGAACGACCTCATCGCCCGTACCGAACACGATACCATCTAGTCCCGGTTGCCGGCGGCGGCCCTGTGCCGCCGCCGGCCTCTGTACCGCCTCCGGCTGCCCTGCGGGGAGGCCGGAGGCCTTGGCGTTTTCCCGCGCCTTCCCTGCCAACCCTCAACCTCTCCGGCGGTGACCCCGTGATCGAAAACAACAACGCGCGCGGCCTCGTTTTCAATATCCAGAAATATTCCGTGCATGATGGTCCCGGCATCCGTACCATCGTCTTCACCAAGGGCTGCGGTCTGCGCTGCCGCTGGTGCAGCAATCCGGAATCCCAGAACCGGGAGCCGGAGCTGGCCTACAACCAGGGCCGCTGCCTGGGGACGGACAAATGCACCCGCTGCTTCAAGGCCTGTCCCAACGGGGCCCTGTCCCGCCGCGAGGACGGCTTCGTGGCCATCGACCGCGGCAAATGCGCGGGCTGCAAGGACATGCCCTGTGCCGAAGCCTGTCCGGCCCAGGGCATCATCGTCTACGGCAAGCCCTATACCGTGGCCGAGGCCCTCAAGGTTGCGCAGGAAGATGCCATGTTTTATGCTCGCTCCGGTGGCGGCATGACCATCTCCGGCGGCGAGCCCCTGCTGCAGAGCGAATTTGCCCTCAACCTGCTGCGCCTGGCCCGTGAACGCCGTGTGAAGACGTGCATCGAGACCTGTGGTCTCGTCCCCACCGATGTGGTGCGCGAGGCGGCCCGGTACCTCAACCATGTGCTGTTCGACATCAAGCATATGGATCCCGAGGTGCACAAAAAGCATACCGGCATGCCCAACGACCTCATCCTGAAGAATTTCCAGACCCTGGTGACGGAGTTCCCCGGCCTGCCCGTCACGGCCCGTACGCCCGTCATCCCCGGGTTCAACGATCATGGCCCGGACATCAAGGCCATCTGTGACTTCCTCAAGCCCTTCGGGCATGTGAAGTACGAGATGCTGCCCTATCACCGTCTGGGCACACAGAAGTACACCTTCCTGGACCGTGTCCCCCCCATGGGTGACGTGACGCTGGACGACAAAAAGTTTGCCGCCCTGCAGAAGATCGCTGCCGCCACCCTGGGGGATCGGGTCATCATCCCCCGTTAGGCCGGGCTTTCGCGCACGCGCAAGGGTCCGTCTTCCGGGGGCGGGCCCTTTTTTTGTCTTTTCTGCCTTTCCAAGGAGCGGCTATGGTCAACTGGCACAAATTCTTCACGTCCATCCTCGACACCATTTCCGACGGCGTCTTCATTTCCGACGCCGTGGGCACCACCCTGTATGTGAACCAGATGTATGCCGATCTGGTGGGGGTGCCCGCGCGGGAGCTGCGGGGCAAGAATGTGCGCGACCTGGTCAGCGAGGGCCTTTTCGACCTGGCCCTGAACCCCGAGGTGGTGCGCACGGGCAAGCCGGCCACCTATATGCAGAAGCTCAAGGACGGCAAGAACGTGGTCATTTCGGGCGCGCCCGTCTTTGACGACAAGGGCCGGGTCTGCCTGGTGGTCACCTTCGTGCGGGACGAGACCCGCCTGGCCGAGCTCAACGAGCAGACCGGCGAACAGCGCAGGCTCATCAAGGAGATCAACGACAAGCTGGCCTTCGTGGCCCAGTCCCAGGGGCGGGACCTGGAACCCGTCTTTGCCAGCAGCGCCATGCAGTCGGTGGCCCTGGAGCTCAAGCGTTACGCCAGCACCGATGCCACGGTGCTCATCATGGGCGAGACCGGCGTGGGCAAGGACGTGTTCGCCCGCCTGACCCACCGCTGGAGCCGCCGCAAGGACAAGATCCTGCTCAAGGTGGACTGCGGCGGCATCTCCGAGACCCTGACGGAATCGGAGATCTTCGGCTATGTGCCCGGGGCCTTCACCGGCGCGTCCAGCAAGGGCAAGCCCGGCTATTTCGAGATCGCCGACGGCAGCACCATCTTTCTTGACGAAGTGGGCGAGCTGCCCCTTTCCATGCAGACCCGCCTGCTGCGCGTGCTGCAGGACAACGAGATCGTGCGCGTGGGCAGCTCCCAGCCCCGCAAGGTGGATGTGCGCATCATCGCCGCCACCAACCGCGATCTTGAGGAATGCGTGGAGGCCGGCACCTTCCGCCGCGACCTGTTCTACCGCCTCAACGTGGGCACCGTGCGCATCCCGCCCCTGCGCGAGCGGCCCGAGGACGTGCGCGTGCTGGCGGAGCTCTTTTTGCGCCAGTACACCACCAAGTACCGCAAAAAGCTGGCCTTCATGGACATCACTCTGGACATGCTGGCCCGGTACCGCTGGCCGGGCAACGTGCGCGAACTGCAGAACCTGGTCCACAGCCTGGTCATCACCCGGCAGGGCCCCCGCATCTCGCCCCGCGACCTGCCGTCCAGCATCAGCGGCCTGCACGACGAGAGCGGCGGCCATCTGGATGCCGTGCTCACGCAGGCCCGGCCCCTGCGCGAGATCATCGCCGACATGGAGCGGGATTTTTTGCGCCGGGCCATCGAGGTGCACGGCTCCGTGCGCCGGGTCTCGGAGCTGTTCCAGGTCAACCGCAGCACCATTTTCCGCAAGCTCCAGGGCGGCAAGGGGAACGCCGGGGAGGGTGGCCCGGCCTCCTGATCCCGTGTCACCCGCGGCGGCGGTCCGGCCGCACGGCACAAAAAAAGGCGCTCCCCGGGGGGAGCGCCTTTTGGCGTTGCGGGGAAAGCCCGGGCTAGGCCTGGGCCCCGTCCTTCTGCGTGTTGCGCCGGCGCAGCACCAGCATGGTCACCACCATGAAGACCAGGCCGGAGGCGAAGCCGGGCAGCAGGCTGCCGTGCATGAGGCCGGAGACCATGTAGCCCACCGCGCTGCTGGCCGCCACCACACAGGCATAGAGCATCTGGGTGGAGACGTGTTCCAGATGGGCGCAGCCCGCGCCGGCACTGGAGAGGATGGTGGTGTCGGAGATGGGCGAGCAGTGGTCGCCGAAGACGCTGCCGGCCAGGGTGGCGGACAGGCAGATCAGCACCAGGTTGGGATCCACGGCCTGGGCAACGGGCACCACGATGGGGATCAGGATGCCGAAGGTGCCCCAGGCGGTACCGGTGGAGAAGCTCAGGAAGCCGGCCACCACGAAGATGATGGCGGGCAGCAGGCCGCCGGAGATGCCGCCGTCGGCCACCAGGGTCTTGACGAAGAGCGGGGTCTGCAAAAGGTCGCGGCACACGCCGCTGATGGCCCAGGCCAGCACCAGGATGGTGTTGGCGGGCATCATGGCCTTCATGCCTTCACCGGCGCAGTCCATGAAGGACTTGAGGCTCATGAGGCCCCTGGGCACGAACATGAAAAAGGCCACGGTCAGGGCGCCGAAGGAGGCCCAGACAAGCGCCTTGGAGGCGCTGCAGTTGCCGAAGGCGGCGGCCAGGGTGTGGTAGGCGGGATCGCTGCCCCAGTAGCCGCCGCTGTAGAGCAGGGCCAGGACGGCGAAGACGATCAGGCTGCCGATGGGCACGAGCATGTCCATCAGGTGGCCCTTGGCGCTGGCGCCCATCTCGGCCTGTTCGGCATCCACATTGCCCAGTTCGCCCTGCTGGGCGCGCAGTTCGGCCTTGCGCATGGGGCCGAAGTCGAAGTCGGCCAGGCAGACCATGACCACCATGATGAGGGAGAACAGGGCGTAGAAGTTGTAGGGGATGGTGGCCACGAAGGCGGCAAAGTCGCTTTCAAAGGCGCCGGTGGCTTTCAGGTTGCTGCCCACGGCGGCGGCCCAGCTGGAGATGGGCGCGATGATGCAGATGGGGGCGGCGGTGGCGTCGATGATATAGGCCAGCTTGGCGCGGGAGATCTTGTAGCGGTCTGTCACCGGGCGCATGACCGTGCCCACGGTGAGGCAGTTGAAATAGTCGTCGATGAAGATGAAGGCCCCCAGGCCGCCGGTGGAGAGCATGGCCACGCGCTTGCTCTTGATGCGCTTGGTGGCCCAGTTGCCGTAGGCGCGTGTCCCGCCGGCGCGGGAGATGGTGAACACCAGCGCGCCCAGCAGGGTACAGAAGATGATGATGTTGAAATCGACCTTGTTCACCATGGTGGTGAAGGCGATCTCCACGGGCTTGATGATCATGTCGCCCGTGCCCATGCCCAGGCAATAGATGACGGTGCCGCTGAGAATGCCGAGGAAGAGGGAGGAAATGACTTCCTTGGTGATCAGGGCCAGGGTGATGGCGATGATGGGCGGCAGCAGAGAGAGCCAGCCCGCGTCAAACGGATCCATGAACATGCTCCTGTCTTGAAGGTCTGGAAGGCGCAGCACCGCATACGGCTTGCCGGCATCCCCCGCCGGCGCGTGATCTTCCCGGTCGCGCTGGACTGCGTGCGCGGAAGTGTAGCATGCGCGCCCTGGAGCGGCAATACAAAACGGCCGGGAAAACCGGGACAGGGCGGGGAGCGGCTGTGAGAAAACGGGGCGCCGGGGGCCGGGAAGGGCCCCTTCTGCCCCCGGCATGCCGCTTACGCCCCGCTGGCGTGGCCGGGGCGGTGGGAAAGGCGCCGCCACGGCAGGGGCGGGAGCGGTCAGGCGGCGGGGATGCGGTGCCCGGCCGGAGGAGCGCCCGGGGCGCTGCTGCCGTCAGGATGCCGGGCAGGACGTGAAGGGCAGGGCGGAAGTCAGCGGAGCAGATCGATGACCCGACAGCTATCGGCAAACTGCTGGAGGCGGCGCAGGGAAAAATCATGCCGTCCTTTCTCCAGACGGTAGACGGTCTCGGTCGTCAGCGACAGAAGACGGGCCATCTCCTTTTGCGTGATCTTCAGCTGACGGCGCTGTCTGGCGATATTGCGGGCAGGCCGCAGAAAAAAGGGGCTGCCCAAGCCAAGGACGCCTGTGAGCGGCTCACAGGCGTCCTTGGCCGGCATATCGCAAAAAAGGGCATACGGCCCGCACGGGCTACAGGCTGATCTCGCCGTACCGGGCCTCGTACTGCTGGATGGCCTGCACCAGGGCGGCGGCCAGGCGCTTGGCGCTTTCGGGGCTCATGCCGACGGCTTTTTGCGGCTGCACGGCCAGCACCGGGCCCTGCTGGTCGTTTTCCTGGCGGCTCACGCAGGCCGTGAGCAGGATCTCCCCGCGGGCAAAGGTGGTCTGGAAGGCATTGGCGTAGATGGTCTCCAGCGCAGGGGCGGGCAGCATGGCCACGCGCATCTGCGGCTGTTCCGGCTGCTGTTCAGGCTGTTGTTCCGGGGCGCGGCTGTTGGCGGGCGTCTTTTTCAGGGCGGGCATGGTCTTCTCCTATTTTTTGTTCGGGGCTTTGGCGGGCTTTTCCTTTTCCGCCGGAGCCTTCTCCCCGGGATCGTCAGCGTGGGTGCGGATGCTGACCTTGGGCAGTTCGGCGAATTGCACGCTGCCCGCATCCATGCGGCTGATGATCTCGGCGGTGATGTCCATGGACGCGGGGGCGGCAAGGACGTTCTGGCGGGCCATGACGGCCACGTCGCCCTTGTCGGCGCGCCAGGCGTCGATCTGGGCCAGCATGTGCCTGCTGACCACGTCACGGGCGGCGGCCTGTTCCAGGGCCATCTGGCGCTGCAGCAGGGCCAGGCCCTGACGCAGCTCCTGCTGGCGTTTTTCCTCAGGACTTTTCTTCAGTTCTTCCTGATAGGCGGCCAGGCCGTTCTGCAGGATGGCCTGGACCTTGCCCAGATGCTCATTGGCCTGTTGTGCGGCCCTGGACTGGCTGAGGACGCGTTCCACGTCCACGCAGACCATATCGGGGCCTGTATCCAGGCAGCCGGACAGGGGCAGGGCCAGCATGAGGGCAAGACCGGACAGGAAACGGGAAAGGTGGCGCATGGATTTTTTCCTTGAAGGGTTGGGGTTAGTCGCCAGGCTGCAGGAGCAGGCAGAGGATCATGATCAGGTGGGTGCCGATGAGGATGTTGATGGATGTCATGCGCGCGTCCTCCACGGTACGTCCGGGGCCGATTGGTATGGGCAGGGCCGGCCTCCCGGAAGGTGCGGAGACCGGCCCTGGCAAAACACGGCGGCCGCGACTCTCGACGGCCGCCGCGCAGGTTTGATGGTTAGAACTCGTAACGGAAGCTGCCGAACACACCGTGGCCGGTGGTGTTCTGGCCGGCCTGCAGGGTGTAGTTGACGCCGAAGCTCAGGTTGTCGTTGCCCATCTGGATGCCGACGCCGCCCTGCCAGGTGAGGTAATCCATCATCTGGGTCTCCACCTCATAGGTACCGGGCAGGCCGGTGAAGGCCACGTCCTGCTTGGCCTTGATGTCGCCCGCGGCCGGGATCACGCTGAAGTCCACGCTGGGCTTGAAGAACCAGCCGCTGTCCAGGGTGAAGTCCTTGCTGAAGGTCACACCGATGGGGAAGGTCCAGATGTCCTGATGGAAACCGTCGCCTTCCAGCACCGTGCCGCCGTTGGTGTCCACGTCATAGCCCCAGGTATTGAGGCTCATGTAGCGCACGCCGATATGCGGGATGATGTCCAGCACGCTGGTCTCCAGCTTGTATTCGGCACGCAGGCCGGCGCTGATGGCCGTGGCCTGCACGTCGGCTTCCAGATCGCCCATGCCCATGCGGCCATCCATGTCCTGTTCCAGATCGTTCCAGGTGCTGGTGTAGGACACGTCGGCCATGAGGCCGAAGTTCTCGTAGTTCCAGCCGGCGTAGGCGCCCAGGCCCCAGAAGGTCATGCGGTTCTCGGTGCTGTTGAGGTCGCCGCCGCTGGATTCGGCATAGCCGCCGCCGATGTTGAAGGTGATACCGGCGCGGATGGCGTTTTCGAAGGTGTAGTCGGCACCCAGCGAGACGCCGCCCAGATTGCCGTTGAAGCCGTAATCAAGATTGCCGGCTTCCATGCCCCAGCCGTGCTGGTTCTGCCACAGGGGCGCGATCCACAGGGCGAAGCCGGTGGTGTTGCGGTCCACGATCTTGCCTTCGGCGTTCATGGCCTGCGCGCCGTCGGCCGGGTTGGCGAAGCCCAGACGGTTGACCACGGCATTGGTGCCCGCGTCGGAAGCCATCTTGGTCATCTGCGGCACGGCACCGGCAAAGGCCATGCGGGCCGCGCTTTCGATGGTGGAGGCAGCGGCCTGCTTGTCCGCGCCCAGGTAACGGTTGTCCGTGGCGCGGCTCAGGAAGCGCACGCCCATGGCATCGGCGTCGACATCGTTGAGCTGCTGGCCGTACAGCGTATTGACCGCGGTGGCCAGCTCATGGCTCAGGTTGGGGAAGACGGTGTGGGCGTCTGCGCTCGCGCTCTTGAACACCGTGCCGTCTTCGGAGGTCAGGGTGACCATGTCGGAGCTGGTCAGCAGGTTGGCGTCCTTCCAGCCGGTGGCGGAGGCATTGGTATAGGAAGTGCCGTTGAAGGCAGTATCCGCATTGTCTGCATTCGCAATGACCGTATACGTTTGCCCGGCCACCGCGTCGGCAATGAGCAGCTTGGCGCCGTTCTGGACGTTAAGGTTTTGGTTCGAGCCATCAAGAGTAATAGCCGCTGTAGTCGTGCCATTGATGGTATTGCCGTTGACCACCAGCAGGGAGTTGTTACCGAAGTAGGCGGCCGCGTTCACCTGCCTGCTGTCGATTTGACCAGAAGCATCGACACCGGCATCCACGACGATCTGGCCAGTGCTGGTAAGCTGAATGGGTTGCCCCACAGCCAGCATGGACTGGCCAGCGCCCAGCGTGAACTCACCACTACCGGTGGCTGTTGTGGTGAAGCCCGCCTTCTGCGCCAGCTCCTGCAGATTGTCCAGACCGGAGGCCACATTGACGACGGAGCCGTCGCTCACCAGCAGTTTGGAACCAAGCTGATCATTTTCCAGACTGCGGATATTGCCGTACGAAGGGTCGAAGAAAAGCACGCCGCCGGTAGCCTGTACCGTACCCAGATCAGCAACAGTATTGGTGATGTTCAACAGACCGTTCGTGACGGTCGTATTTTCTACGGCCAGTGTGGCATTGTTCACAGCAACGGTGCCGCTTTCTGTGACCAGCTTGTTGGCTTCAACCTGTGTGGTATCCAGGCCATTGCCCGCCACCGCAAAGGTGCCGCCGTCCACCGTGACCTCATTCAGGGTCAGGTTTTGGGCGCTGGCGTTGCCCTCAAGGCCCACGGTCAGCGAGGCATTGTTGACTTCCACGTTGGTCGTCACAGCTTCGTTCTCGGCATTGACGACACCGGTGAAACCGGCTTCGCCACCGGTCAGGGTGATGTTGGAACCGTCCGTTACGGCCAGCGTGACAGCTTCGGCTTCCGGCGACGCCGTACCGGCAATCTGCAGTCCCTTGGCGATGAACTCGCTGCCGCCGGCGACAGTAATGGCATCGGCTTCCAGAAGATCCTTGTCCACTTTTCCCTTGTCAACGACCGAGACGATTTGATTCGGCACAGAGGTAATTGTGCCATCGCCAGCAGCTGCGATAGGTGTTTCTGTTGCATCCGCAACAACGGGAGCCATGGTGATGGTAACTTCATTGTCTTTTTGCTCCGCGCCCACGACCAGGTCCTTGCCTTCCGTGTCAAGAGTGGCATTGAGGAAGTTCAGGGCCGCGCCTTCGCTTCCCTGGCCCAGCAGAGTGGTCTTGGCGTCGTTATATTGAGCCAACGTGTAGGTACCGCCATCCAGACGCAGGTTCAGATTGCCCTCGGTACCGATGATGTTTTCACCGGTAATGCCGTTGGCCGCGTTGGTGCCGGTATAGCTCTCAAGCAGCTGGTCAAAATCAGCCACGAAGGTACCGCCGTTGATGGTCAGCGTGCTGCCTTCAGCAAAAGAAAGCGAGCTGCCGCTGGCCATGTCCAGCGTACCGCCGTTGACGGTGATGGTGCCTGTGGCAGCCTGCGTCAGACCGCTGCCCAGCGTGGTGGTGCCGTCCGCCACGGTGATGCTGCCGGCGTTGTAGATGTCGTTGCCTTCGGCGGCGGTGTTGTCGGTGAAGGTGTTGTTGCCGGAGAAGGTCAGCTTGCCTTCGTTATAGATGGCGCCGCCCAGACCACTTTCATTAAGCACTTTGTTCCCAACAAAAGCGCTGCCATTGACAGCGACATTAGCGTCGTTGTGGATGGCAAGGGCGCCACCGTAATTCCCGGCTTCATTGTTGGTAAACGTCGAGCCGTTGATCGTCACTTTGTTATTGGTCAGATTGTAATATTGGCCGATGAACATGGCGCCGCCCCAGCTGCCGGCTTTGTTACCGTCAAACAGGGCAGAGGAGATGTTTGCATCGGCGTCAGACGCGTAGATGGCGCCGCCCAGCGAACCGGCTACGTTGCCTTTGAACACCGCACCTTCTCCAATGGTCATCTTGGCAAGGTCAGTAGTATTGGTGTCCAGATAGATGGCACCGCCAGAAGCCCAGGCAGCCTTGCCGGTATCGGAGTTATACCCATTGTTTTCGAAGGTGACGTTCTTACCGATGTTCAGTTCGGTAGATCCCCAAGCGGCGATGGCGCCGCCGGCGCTGCGGTAATCGCCGTTTGTGCTCTCGGAGATAGGCTGGTTCAGATAGTTCTTAGTGAACTGAACATTGTCTTCGATGGTGACCGAACCGCCGTTGCTGTAGATGGCACCGCCACCATAATTTTGGCCAGTAGAATAGTTGTTCTCAAAGACAGTTCCATTGCCGATGGTAACACTACCATTGTTGTTGTAAATGGCACCGCCCTGATGCGCCGTGTTGCCAGTGAAGCTCCCGCCAACGGTCATAGTACCCGTATTGTAAATGGCACCACCGGAAGCAGCCGTGTTGTTGGTGAAGATACCGTTAGTAACGGTCATGACGCCGCCGCCATTTTCATTTTTACCCCAGTTATCTGGAGCACCGTCATTGAAAATAGCTCCGCCCTTGTCGGTAGCTTTATTTTCTGAAAAGAGACCAGTCACCGTTACGCCATCACCCTTGCCCAGCCTATTGTCGGTGTAGAAGGTATTGTAGATAGCGCCTCCTTGCTGGGCCTGGTTGCCGATAAAGGTAGCGGCAATGTCAAGCGTAGCTGCGCTGTTGTCGGCATCCTTACCCATACGTGTGGCAATGGCTCCGCCGTGGGTACCGGAAATATTGTTGGTGAAGGTTGTATTACTGATGCTGGCAACAGCGCTACTAGAGACGGCTCCAAGAGAAATGGCGCCTCCACCAATAGCTGTGGAATCGGTTATGGAGGCTGTCCATGTTCCGTCATCAGCAAGGCCGAGCTGGGCTGTATTACCTTCAAAGGAACAGCCTTCTATAACCATCCCGCTGTAGTTGCCAATGGCCCCTCCATCATAGACAGCATGATTGTCTGTGAATTTGGAGCCATTGATATTCATAACGCCGGAGTCCGTTGTTGAGCCAAGGGCCCCGCCAACAGTTCCTGAAATATTGTTAGTAAATGTTGAATTTTTGACGGTAATATCCCCGGCATTAAGAATTGCGCCTCCCCATACATAGTAAGTGCTGCCATCGGTCGTACCAGCCTTGTTTTCCGTAAAGGTCACGGAGTCAACATTCAGGGTAGATCCGCCAGCTACATAAATTGCACCGCCTGAGGAGTTTTCTCCAAGAGCCTGATTATTGGTGAAGCGACCACCTGTAATTGTCAGGTGAGACTTCTCCTTAAGGTAGATACTTCCGCCCTCGAAGGCTTTGTTTTCTTCAAACGTGCTGTTACTTATGGTTATGTTTTCCGCCTCTGCAAAAATAGCGCCACCTTGCTGTTTCGCGGTATTTCCGGTGAAAATCACATCGGTGAAAGTGGTTTTGCCGGGTGTGTTGAAGGAACCTTGCTTCATGATGGCAACAGCGCCACCCAGGTCAGAGGAGTTATTCGTGAAGGTCGTGCTGCTGATGCTGTGACTGAGACCAGTTTCAGCATTTCCATCACTCCACAGAGATACAGCGCCACCGCCAGCGCCATTATTTAGCGTATTTTTATTATTGCTAAAGGTGCTGCCGGTGATACTAAGGCCTGTGGAAGAGATATATTCAGTAGCGCCAGTCTCCTGCATCTGATACAGATTCGTCAGCACACCCCGGCCGGTATGGTCAACACCATCCGCTGTAATGGTGACGCCCCCGTTTTCCAGTGTATAGCCAATTGGTGTGGTAATGTTTGCATTTGTGAGAATGGCTGTACCATCGTAGCTAAGCGCGGCTTCTTCAATGGCTACATGCTCCGCCGCCCCCGCGGCCGCAGCACCCCCCATCACCAGCATGCCGGCCACGGCCAGCGAGCCGAAGACGTTGAGCAGGTGGCATTTCTTGAGGACCGCTTTGTAGCGGTTGATGAGGTTCCCGATGGCTCCCTTGGTCAGTTGCATATGCATCTCTCCCGAATTTGCGACGTCCAGCCAACAACGGGCGTCAGGTGTACAGGCAGGCTGTCAGGGCGCGAGACAGGCATGTCTGCAATAATGATAATAAATACAATATATTGCAGACACGCTTCCCATAACAGCATTGCGTTCGCAAATGTGGGCGGCTATGATGTTCTTCATGATGATGGAAAGTGGAACAAAATATCGCCCACACTCTTTTGTTAGGACAGAATTCAGGTCGAGTAAACAAAAAATTGTTCCTTAATATCTATTTTTTTGTTAGCAGCTGATTTTCTATTCTTTTTTGGGGTGGGTAAGGATGAAAACATATGCAGAAACTTGGAGAACGCATCCGTCATGTACGGGGCAGAATGTCCCAGGAGGCTTTTGCCGGCCTGCTGGGCATCAGCAAGGGCGCTCTCGGCGGTTACGAACGTGGGGAAAACTGTCCCAATGCTGATGTTATCCTAACCATTTGTAAAAAATGCCGGATCAATGTCTCCTGGCTGATGTCGGGCACAGGGGCCATGCAGGCCCCTGAAGACATTGCGGCGGGCGGCCCGCAGGAGGGCGGCCCCGGAGAGCCGGCCGGAGAAAGGTCCCCGGCGGATGAAAAAACGGCCTGCCGGGTCGTTGCCGGCCAGAACGAGAAGATGGAGAACGACGCCCTGCGGGCCCATTGCCGCTGGCTGCAGGAGCGCCTGGACCAGCTGGAGGCGGAGCGCCGGGACCTGAACCGGGAAAACAGGCAGTTGTGGCAAAAAAATGCCGACCTTGGCGAGCGCCTTGCGCGGCTGGAGCAGTCACAGGAGCTCGCGCGGGGGCATGCCCGCGCCGCGGGCGATGACAGCATGGCTGCCCTGGCGGTCTCCCGCCACGGCGGGCGCTGCACCCGTCTGCAGGAAAACTGCAAGACGGAGGGGAACTAGGGCGGGCGCCGGTGCCGGGGCATCCCGTGGCCCGGCATGGGCGCCGCTCCCCGCTCCCGGGGAGCACAGGACCTGTCACGCATGGACGCCCGGCATCCGGCGCAGGCCGGAAGATGCGGGCGCAGGGCCTTCGCACGGGGCAGGCCCTGCCTTCCCTGTCGCGGATGCGCCTGCGCGTGCCGGGCTCCGGGCCCGGGGCGGGCGTTCCCTTCGCTGCCCGGCGGGCGTGTCCTCCCTGCTCTTGACGGGACAGGCAGATATCGTACTCTGTCCGGGCAAGACCTGACATCTGGAGCACCCATGAACAGCACTTATCCTCTGGTATTTTCCGTCACCTCGGGCAAGGGGGGCGTGGGCAAGACCAATATCTCGGTCAATCTGGCCCTGACCCTGGCGGCGCGCGGCAAGCGTGTGCTGCTTCTGGACGCCGACCTGGGACTGGCCAACGTGGACGTACTGCTGGGCCTGCATCCCGAAAAGAACATCTTCCACCTGTTCCACGAGGGAGCCTCCCTGCGGGACATCCTGCTGCCCACGGAATACGGCTTTTCCATCCTGCCCGCCTCGTCGGGGGTCAGCGAGATGCTGGCGCTCAATCCGGGGCAGAAGCTGGAACTGCTGGACGCCATGGACGAGCTGGAGGACGAGCTGGACTTCCTCATCGTGGACACGGGCGCGGGCATCAACGACAGCGTGCTCTATTTCAACGTGGCGGCGCAGGAACGGCTCGTCGTCCTGACCCCGGAGCCCACCTCCCTGACGGATGCCTATGCCCTGATCAAGGTGCTGAAGACGCAGCACGGCGTGGAGCGCTTCCAGGTCTGCGTCAACATGGCGCGGGACATGAAGAGCGCCCGCGAGATGTTCGTGCGGCTCACGGATGTCTGCGACCACTTTCTGGGCGGGGTCTCGCTGGATCTGGCCGGCGTGCTGCCCCGTGACCCCGGCGTGCACGAGGCCGTGGTGCGCCAGCAGCCCTTCTGCCGCTGCCTGCCGGAAAGCCCCGTCTGCCGGGGCCTGGAAAAGATGGCGGACACCATCCTGCACTGGGAGCCCGCGCCCAGCGCCGACGGCAACATCAAGTTCTTCTGGAAAAAGCTGCTCTACCGCTAGAAGGGCGCGCACCTTCGCTGCCCTCTTCCGCTGCCGCCCGGGTGCCTTACCGCGGCAGGCGCGGGGGCATAAAAAAAACGGCGTCGGAAGACGCCGTTTTTCCGTTGGTCGCGCGCTGTCGCCGGACAGCGGGGGCAGGCCCTATTTCACGGTCACCAGCTCGTAGTCCATGTTGCCGATGCCGATCTTCTGGGCATGCTCGATCTGGCTGCGCCAGTTGGTGCTGGGGTGGATGTCGGTGAAGTGGTCGTTGTGCTCGCGGGCGCACTGGCCCAGCACGCTGGTGCTGATGGCGGGCGCGGCATTGACCGCGTCGATGCAGGCATGGTCCAGGGCCACGGGGTCGAAGCTGGCGAACATGCCGATGTCGGGCACCACGGCGGCATCGTTCTCGGCGTGGCAGTCGCAGTAGGGCGAGACCTGGTTGACGATGCTCACATGGAAGTGCGGGCGGCCCTGGATGACGGCCTTGGTGTATTCGGCCATGCGCTCGTTGAGGATGACGCTCTCGGCGTCGAAGGCATTGCTGATGGCGTCGAAGTTGCACACGCCGATGCAGCGGCCGCAGCCGGCGCACAGGTCATGGTCGATGCGGGCCTTGTGGTCGTCGCCGATGCTGATGGCCGACTGGGCGCAATAGTGCGTACAGGTCTTGCAGCCGCGGCATTTTTCGGGGTCGATGCTGGGCTTGCCGATGCTGTGCATGGCCATCTTGCCCGCACGGCTGCCGCAGCCCATGCCGATGTTCTTGATGGCACCGCCGAAGCCGGTCAGCTCGTGCCCCTTGAAGAGGGTCAGGCTGATGAAGATGTCGGCATCCATGATGGCGCGGCCGATGAAGGCGCTCTGGAAGTGGTCGCAGCCTTCCAGGGGCACTTCCATCTCGTCGGTGCCCTTGAGGCCGTCGGCGATGATCATCTGGCAGCCGGTGCTCAGGGGCGAGAAGCCGTTCTCCTGGGCGGCGGCCAGATGTTCCAGGGCGTGCTTGCGGCGGCCCACATACAGGGTGTTGCAGTCGGTCAGGAAGGGGCGCCCGCCCAGGGAGGTCACTTTGTCGGCCACCACCTTGGCGAAGTTGGGACGCAGGAAGGACAGGTTGCCCGGCTCACCGAAATGGATCTTGATGGCCACGAACTTGTTGTCCATGTCGATGCTGTCGATGCCGGCCTTTTCGATCAGTTTTTTCAGCTTGTCCAGCAGGCCGGTGCCCACGGGGCAGCGCATGTCGGTGAAATAGACTTTGGAAGCACTCATTGTCGTCTGTTCTCCAGCGTAGAGGTGAGAGCGCCGTCCCGGAGGACGGCGCGGACGTTCGGGTGTTACAGGCCGTACTGGCGGCCCAGGGAAAAAGCCTTGCCCAGCGGCTCGCCCACGCGGCAGTATTGTTTCTGGCCGCCGTCATAGAGCAGGGGGTCGATGCGGTACATGTCGGGCTGCCCGCTTTCGTTGAGGCAGTCGGTCTCGATGCCCACGTTGAGGATGCGGCCCACGAACTGGGTATGGCTGCCCAGTTCCAGCGTGGCCTGCAGTTCGCATTCCAGCACCAGCGGGCATTCGTCCACATAGGGGGCGTCCACCACCGTGCTGCGCACGGCGGTCAGGCCGGTGGCCGAGAACTTGTCCCCCCTGGCGCCGGAGACCATGCCCGCAAAGTCCACCATGGCGGCCTGGGCCGCCGAGGGCACGCACACCGTGAACGCCCTGCGCGCCACGATGGCCTTGTGCGTCCAGCGTTCGGGCCGCAGGGAAACGGCGATGCAGGGCGGGTTGGAACAGCAGATGCCGCCCCAGGCGGCGGTCATGATGTTGGCCTTGCCTTCTTCATCATAGGCGGCCACCAGAAAGGCCGGCATGGGATAGGCCAGAGTGACGGGACCAAGAGCTTTTTTCATGGCGGGACCTCCTTGTCATGCATGATGCGTGCTGTACAAGCGCGTGTGAAGGATGGCTGTATAGCACCGCCCGCGGCCTGTGGCAACAGAGGATGGATACCACGTTTGCCGTGAAGGTGTCATTGCCTTTTCCTCTCGTCGTGCGTCGCGGGGCGCGGGGCCGTCAGTCTTCCGCGGGCAGCAGGGCGTGATGCAGGCGCGGCAGCCGGCGCACGGCCGCCAGCAGGATGCCCAGGGCCACGCAGGGGGCGGCCGCCAGGGCCAGGAAGGCGGGGCCGTAGCCCAGCAGATGGGCCACCAGACCGCCGTAGGAGGCGCTGCACGAGGCGCCGATGCCCTGCAGGGTCATGATGATGCCCAGGCCCAGGTTGACGTGGCCGGTGCCGTTGAGCAGCCGGGCCGCCAGGCCGGGCGTGACCACGCCCATGATGCCCGCGCCCACGCCGTCCAGCACCTGGACGGGGATGATGCTCCACGGGCTGTGCCAGAAGCCCGCGATGCAGCCGCGCAGGGGCAGGGCCAGCAGGGCGCACCAGAGCAGGATGCCGTAGCCGCGCCTGCGGGCCAGGCGGGCGGCCTGGAGGGCCACGAGGATCATGGTGCCCTGGGCGATGACCACCGTGGCGGCGGTATAGGCAGCGCCGTTGATGGCGAAGCGGGCCACGGCGGACTGGCCCAGCAGGGGCAGCATGTGGGCGTTGCCCAGATGGAAAAAGAGCATGACCAGCCCCACGCAGAGCACGGGCAGGGCCGCGGGACCGTGCCAGAGGGCCGCGCGCCGCGCGGGCGCGGCGTCATCCGCCTCGGGGGCGAGGCCCCGGGCCTGGGCATGGTCGATGTCGCGGGGAGCGATGCCGTGCAGGGCGTACAGGCTGAGGAGCAGCATGCAGCACATGACCGCGAAGACGCCGGGCACGCCGTACCAGTAGCCGATGGCCCCGCCCAGCATGGCGGAAAGACCGTTGCCCGCATGGTTCCAGGCCTCGTTGCGTCCCAGCTGGGCGGGCAGGTGGGACTGCCCCGCCAGGCCCAGGGTCAGGCCGCTGATGGCCGGGGCCATGGCCGCCGCGCAGACGGCCTGGACGATCTGGGCGCAGCCCACCAGCAACGGATGCTGGCAGAGGAAGATCAGGGCCAGGGCGATCACGATGCCCGTCGAGGCCAGGGCCAGCAGCAGGCGCTTGCGGCGGGTGGCGTCGGCCAGGGCGCCCAGGGGCGTGGTGACGGCCATGCCCGCCAGGCCGCCGATGGTCATGACGTAGCCTATGCTGTCCGGTGTCCAGCCGTGGCTTTGCAAAAAGATGCCCAGAAAAGGCCCCAGACCGTCGCGGACGTCGGCCAGGGCGAAACAGAGCAGGGAAAGACAGGTCAGGGAACGTGCCTTGGCCGCCAGTCCGGGCGGCAGGGCACGGGGCGCGAAGTATGACAGGGCGGACATGCGGCCTCGGGAAAGCACTGAAGGTTGGGAAACGATGATTTTCCCCCAAAAGCCCCGCTTTGGCAAGCGCCGGGGAGCGCGGGGGCGCGTGCCGGCCGCAGTGTGTCCCGCGTTCAGGGGGCCCTTACGCCCTCACCGACCACGGCGCCGACGAGGATAGTGTGTCCCGCGCCGCAGGGAGCCCTTGCCAAAGGGGGAGGAAAAGGGCTAGGAAGACCCTTTCATTTTCAGGAGAGGAGGCTGCCGTGGCATCTCCCTATATGGATGGCGTGCGCCGGGCCCTGCCCATCGTGCTGGGCTATGTGCCGGTGGCGTTCGCCTTTGGTGTGCTGGCCGTCAAGAGCAATATCCCCCCCGCCCTGGTGGTGGCCATGTCGGTGTTCCATTTCGCCGGTTCCGGGCAGTTCGTCTGCGCCGGGCTGTGGGGGGCCGGTGTGGGGGCCCTGTCCGTCATCGTGGCGGTCTTCGTAGTCAACCTGCGCCATCTGCTCATGTCCGCGGCCATGGCCGAACCGCTGGCGCCGCTCAAGCGCTGGCAGCGGTTCCTGTTCGGCTGCGAGATGACGGACGAGACCTTCGGCGTGCACATCACGGCCTTCCAGCGCGGCTGGAAGCTCTGCACGGCCACGCTCTTCACCTGCAACCTCACGGCCCATGCCTCGTGGGTGCTGGGCACGGTCATCGGCGTGTTCTGCGGCGGGCTCGTCCATGACGTGAAGCCCCTGGGCCTGGACTACGCCCTCACGGCCATGTTCCTGGCCCTGCTGGTGCCGCAGTGCGTCAGCCGCCTGCATGTGCTGGTGGCCATCGTGACGGCCATCCTCTCCCTGAGCCTCAAGCTGGCCGGCATGGGCCAGTGGAACGTGGTGGTGGCCACGGTGCTGGGCGCCTCGCTGGGCGTGGCCCTGCTGCACCGCAACAAAAGCGCCCTGCCGGAAAAGAAGGAGGAAACCGCATGATCTGGATACAGCAGCACGCGGAACTGCTCTTTTGTCTGGTGGGCTGCATGCTGGTGACGGTCATCCCCCGTGTGGGGCCGGTCATGTACCTGCATGCCGAGAGCCTGCCCGACCTGCTGCGCCACTGGCTCTCCTTCGTGCCCGTGGCCGTCATGGCGGCCCTGCTGGGCCCGGACGTCTTCATCTATCAGGGCGAGTTCATGCCCACGCATCACAACCTCTTCCTGATGACGGCCCTCCCGGCCCTGCTGGTGGCCTGGTGGAGCAAGAGCTTTTTCGGTACCATAGCCTTTTCCATGGGCTTCGTGGCCCTGATGCGTTATCTGGGATGGTACTGATGGCACACGAGTCCCGGCCGCACGGCCCCTTCCAGCCGCGGGAGGCCCACCTGCCCCCGGCCCTGCGCAAACCGCGCAAGCCCGCGCCGCCCCTGCCGCCTCCGGCCCGCAGCGCCAGGCTGCTGGTGCGTCTGGCCGCGGAGGATACGGCCCTGTTCCGCTTTTTGCTGGAAGGCTATGACAACACGGCCTACTTCACCGTGCTGGAGCCGCGCACGGCCCTGCTCAAGCTGGTCTTTTCGCCGCACCGGGAAGAGGCCCTGCGCCGGGCCCTGGCCGAGATGGCCGGGAGCCTGGAATTTTCGGTGGAACCCTGGCCCCTGGACAGGGCCTGATAGCGTTGGCGGGGAGGCGCGTCCGGCACGTCCCTCCCCGGCGTCCCCGGCACGCCGCCTGTCCGCACAGGGCGGCGGCGGACCCGGGAGACGGGAGTTTTTGTCATGGAGAAGGATGCCCCCTCAGGAAAGGACGGCCACGCGGACCGGCCCCGCGCCATCGCGGAGGACAGCGCCCCGGACGTCCGGCCGGATGCCCTGCTGGCGGCCCTGGCCGCCGCGAGCTTCGATGTGGAGCGGCAGGACGGGCCCGGCAGCCTGCGCGCCCTCTGCGCTTTCCACCGTCGTGACGAGGCCTATGTGCTGCACCGCAAGGCCACGCTCTGGGCGGCGGAGACGCACGAATATGTGCAGGTCCACTGCCTGCCCCGGCTGGACGCGGCCGCCTGGGAGCGCATCCGTGACGGGGCCCTGGCCTGGGGGCGGGCCCGTATCCGGCCCCACGACGAGCACATGGCCTCGTATGTGAGCGTCATCATCCTGTGCCGGACATGGCATCAGGACGCGGCCGCCGCCCTGGCGCGCTGCCGTGTCCGCAAGAGTTTCTGGCTGGGCCTGCGCGGCTGGATGCGCCTGCGCGCGCTGGCCCTCATCCTGCCTTCCGCGCCGCGGCGCGACACCGTCCCCCCCGATGCCGCCTGCGTCTGCAACGAGGCAGCCCGGGCCACCCTGCTGCCGCTGGTGCGCAGGGCGTTCCCGTCCCTTTTTCCTCGCGAGCGTGCATCATGAATTCCCTGTATCTGCTCCTTGGCGGCCTGGCCCTGCTGGGGCTGGGCTATTTCGTCTACGGCGCCTGGCTGGAAAAGGTCTGGGGCGTCGATCCTTCCCGTCCCACGCCTGCCCACCAGTTCCGCGACGGCGTGGACTACATGCCCTCCAAAGCTCCGGTGGTGCTGGGCCACCATTTTTCGTCCATCGCCGGGGCCGGGCCCATCAACGGCCCCATCCAGGCCGCCGTCTTCGGCTGGCTGCCCTGCTTCATCTGGGTGGTGGTCGGCGGCATCTTCTTCGGCGGCGTGCATGACTTCGGCTCCCTGTTCGCCTCCCTGCGCAACAAGGGCCGCTCCATCGGCGAGGTCATCGCCGGCAGCATCGGCCTGCGGGCCAAGCGCCTGTTCGTCATCTTCTCCTTCCTGACCCTGGTGCTGGTGGTGGGGGCCTTCGCCTCCATCGTGGCGGGCACCTTCAACGGTTTCATGAGCGATGCCTCGGGCGCGCTGGTCCACAACCACGTCAACGGCTCCACGGCCACCATCTCCCTGCTGTTCATCGTGCTGGCCGTGATCTTCGGCCTGCTGGTCTACCGCTTCGAGATGCCCCTGGGCAGGGCCACCCTGCTGGGCGTGGCGGGCATCGTGGGCGTCATCGCCCTGGGCCTGCGCTTCCCCGTCTATGCGGGCTACGATACCTGGATGTGGCTGCTGGGCCTGTACATCCTCGTGGCTTCGGTGACGCCCGTCTGGATCCTGCTCCAGCCCCGCGACTACCTCAGCTCCTTCCTGCTCTACGCCATGATGCTGGCCGCCGTGGTGGGCATCGTGGCCGCACATCCGGTCATCGAGCTGCCCGCCTTCACCTCCTTCGAGGTCAACGGCCAGTACCTTTTCCCGGCCCTGTTCGTGACCGTGGCCTGCGGGGCCATCTCGGGCTTCCATTCGCTGGTGGCCTCGGGCACCACGTCCAAACAGTTGAGCAGCGAGCGTGACGCCCGCCTGGTGGGCTTTGGCTCCATGCTCATCGAAAGCGCGCTGGGCATCGCCTCGCTCATCGCCGTGGGCTACATCTTCACCCGGAACGGCCATGCCTTCACCAGCCAGACGCCCACCCAGGTGCTGGCCGACGGCCTGTCGCAGATGCTGGCCTGTGTGGGCCTGGGCAGCGAGAGCGCCCGCGGCGTCACTTACGGCCTCATCATCCTGGCCGTGTCCACCTTCTGCCTCACCTCGCTGGATACGGCCACCCGCCTGGGCCGCTACATGTTCCAGGAACTGTGGCTGGCCCCGGGCCAGAGCGTGAAGGACGTGCGCGGCTGGCGGGCCGTGCTGGTCAACAAATATGTGGCCACGCTGGTGACCGTGGGCCTGGGCATGAGCCTGGGCTTTGGCGGCTATGCCAAGATCTGGCCCCTGTTCGGCGCGGCCAACCAGCTGCTGGCCGCTCTGGCCCTGCTGGCCGTGGCCTGCTGGCTCCAGAACCTTTCCCGCCGCAACGGCATGTTCCTGCTGCCCATGTTCTTCATGCTGCTGGTGACGCTCTCCGCCCTGGTGCTGGGCATCGTGGCCCAGGGCCGTGCCCTGCTGGCCGGGACGGGCGGTACCGTGGCGGCCCTGCAACTGGTCATCGCCGTGCTGCTGCTGGCGCTGTCGCTGGTGCTGGTGCACGAAGGCTGGCAGGCCCTGCGCCGCAAGGGGCGCCCGGCGGCGAAGACGGCCTAGACGGGTCTTTCTCCATGAAGAGGCCGGCGGAAGGGCGCCGCCCCTGACGGGAAGGGCGCCTGCCTGACGACACGCGACACACGATGAAAAAGGCGGATCCAAGGATCCGCCTTTTCGCGCTGGGCTGTACGGGTGATGCGCCGGGATGGCCTGTCCCGGCAGGGGGATGGCTCCCATCCGCAGACACCTGCGGCCTGGATGGCCCGGAGCCGCCGCCGTGGCGCGGGGGCGGCCCGATGGCGGTCTGCTTCGGGGATCTCCGTTCCGGGGAGCTAGCTGTTGAAGATGAGCGGTTCCTTGCGCGTGGCTTCGGGCAGGTGCCCCTTGGCGTAGCCCAGGCTCAGGGCACTGACGAAGCGGCAGTGTTCCGGCACCTTGTAGCGGGCCTTGATCTCCGGCCGGTCCATGAAGTCCTGGGCGAAGCCGATCCAGCAGGAGCCGATGCCCTTGGCATGGGCGGCCAGCATGATGTTGGCCGTGCACAGGGTGCCGTCATAGACATACCAGTGCGAGGCCGTGTCCCCGTAGACGCAGATGATGTTGTTGGCGTCGTAGAAGATGTTGTAGTTGGGATGGTCCAGCCATTCCCTGTACTGGGCCAGCCAGGGGAAATCCGCGAAGTTCTCTTTGAGCCAGACCTTGATCTCGTCGGAAAGGGCGGCGATCTTTTCCCGGCCCTCCAGGGTCACGAATCCCCAGGGCTGCATGCCCGAACCGGTGGCGGCCTTGGTGCCGACGGTCAGCAGCTCCAGGATCTCTTTTTTGGGGATGGGCCGGTCCTCATAGGAACGGCAGGAACGGCGGGTGAGGATGCATTGCAGGGCGTCCATGACGAGACCTCCCGGGTTGGACAGGACAGGGAAACGTCCGCAGCGGGTGCGGACACCCTGCCACTATAGGGCGGGGGGCCGCAAAAGTCGAGCAAGGGGAAGGGGCGCTGCCGGGCGTGCGCGACGGGCATCCCTTGGGGACGGATACGGCCGGGCTGATGCGGCAGGTGTGGCGGCAGGAGGGAGAGATGCAGCAAAGCCGGAAGAGTAGGCGGCAGGCTTTTGTCTGGGGGCAGCGTCCCTGTCCCCGGATGCGAGGGGCTGCGGCAAGAGGCGGGCTTGCGGCAAGCAGGATGGAACTGCAGCCCTTTCTGTGACCGGCAGTGATGCGGGTGGGGCGCGGGATGCCTAATCGGATATTGGACGGGCTCTCCGGCAGGCAGTGAGCAGAGCCTGTGCCGGGCGCTGGACTTTGCGCCGCACTTCCCGTAGTCAGCGCAGGAAAGGCGCTCCCTGTGGGGCGGCCCCGCCATGGCCCTGATGGCCCTGTCCTTTTCCCTCATCCCCGTTTCCCGGTACGGCCAGACGGGCATTGCCGTCCGGCCCCGCCAGGGCCACGGGAGGGAACGTGCCGGAAGGGGAGCGGGAGGATGCCGCAGCGCCGGAACATCGTACTGGAGGATACATGCAACGGATACTGTGGACCCTGACCTTCCTGCTCCTTACCGCTGTCACCTGCCCGGCCGGGCAGCATCCCGTCCGCGTGACCCGGACCGCCGGCGATTTCTACGCCGTGTTCGACCAGGACCTCCTCATCAAGACGGCATTCTGTTCCGTCCGGGCTTTTGAGGAACGGGCCGCGCTGCGTGCGGGCGAACTCGTCTTCGCGGACGGCACGCGCTGCACCGTGGACAGGGTCTATGCCCGCCAGCGCCTGCGGCGGGGGGCCCACAACGTCACCGTCACCCGGGAAGAGGAGGGCATCTACCGTCTGGCGGACTCGGAGACGCTGCTTTTCGCGGCGGGCTGCCGTACACTGGCCCTGCGGGACGAGGCCGTGCTGGAGATGCAGGACAGCCTTTCCGGTACGCTGCGCCTGCACGGCGGCACCTGCCGGGTCGCGGGCATCTTCGAACCCATTTCGTACTGAGTCCCGCCGAGCCCGCGCCTGTCCGTCCCCGCCGGCTGACGGCACAGGGGCCGGAAGGCCTCCGGGCGCGGAGTGCCCTCCCTGCCAGACAGCCGGAGGTGCTGTCGCGGCAGGCGGCTGCACAGAAAAAAGGCCGCCGCAGACATGCGCCGCGACGGCCTTCCCTCTTTCTGGTACCCGGAGCCGGGCTTGAACCGGCACAGCCGGTGGCCGAGGGATTTTAAGTCCCTTGTGTCTACCAGTTCCACCATCCGGGCGTGGGCTCCTTTGTAGCTGGCAGCTCCTGTGCCGTCAAGGGGCGGGCGTTGCCAGACGGGGGCCGAGCCGTTACACTGCCCCAGGCTCCGCCATTACGGGGAGGCCCCGGAAAGGGGCCGCATTTTCGCACAGCCGGGCTTTGCCCGTGCCGCAGCCTCGGCCCTGCCGTGGATGCAGACAGGGAAGCGCATCGGGACAAGTATCAGGGCCGTCATGGACGGTCAGGCAGCGGCGAAGGGATGGCCACGAAGGGATGCGCTGGGGGCACGTCGCCCGTGCGCGGCATCCTGTCCGCAGCGGACCGCCCTGCCCATGCCGGGGGGCGCATCCGTTCGTGTGTTCGTTGTGGTCCAGCGGCGTCCCGGTAGCGTCAATGGCTCGTCCGCTCGGGCATGGACGTGCGTGGCTGCGTGGCTCCGGCATCTGTGGGGCATTCGCCTTGCCGTGGACGTCCTTGAGCCTGGCTGCCCTCGTTTCCCCCGGACCGCGGAGCCGTGGAGGAGAGATATGTCATTCTGGAATACCTGCATCCTGGCCTATTGCCGTCTGGGCATCGCCGGACTTTCGCCCAGGGCTCCGGGCACGGCCGGTTCGGCCCTGGCCGCCCTGCTGGCGCCGCTGATCTTTCTGCCCCTGCCGCTCTGGGGGCGTCTGCTCTTTCTGGCCGTGATCGTCGTGACCGGCGGTCTGGCCGCCACCCGGGCCGAGATCCTGCTGGGGCGCACCGACCCCGGGGAAGTGGTCATCGACGAGCTGGCGGGCGTCTGGATCGCCCTGCTGCCCCTGGGCGCGGACCAGTGGTCGTGGCCCGGCCTGGTCTGGGCCTTCGCCCTGTTCCGCCTGTTCGACATCTGGAAGCCCTGGCCCGTGCACGCCTCGGAAACCTGGCTGCCCGCCGGCTGGGGCATCATGCTGGACGATATCCTGGCCGGTCTCATGGCCATGTGCTGCATGCTGGTGCTGCGGGCCCTGGGCTGGGTCTAGGGGATCGTGGTTGGGCACGGCCCTGCGGGCCGCCTGGGGAGGAAGGCCGCCCTTTCACTGGCGCGGAAAGGAGAGAGGCTTCCCCCCTATCTTCCCCCAAGCGCGCTTTATTCGGAGAGGATGCCCGGAAGGCCAGATGCCAGCCGGATGGGATGTGGCCTTGCCGGAACAGAAAATAAAAAAGGACGCCGAAACGTCCTTTTTATTTTCTGTTCCGTGTGATGGAGAGGAGGGGATTTTGCTGAACTCCCTTGCCTCGTTTGCCGGGCCGTACGGCTGCGGCCACGGGAAGGGACGGGTCTGCTGTCCCCATCCGCGGGACGCAACAAAAGCGCACCTCTGTCAGTAGGCCAGGGGTGCGCTGCAAAGGCGGGGCGGGTGCGGGCTACTTCATGCGGTAGGTGATGCGGCCGCGGGTCAGGTCGTAGGGAGAGAGCTCCACCTTCACGCGGTCGCCGGGCAGGATGCGGATGTAGAACTTGCGCATCTTGCCGGAAATGTGCGCCAGCACTTCGTGGCCGTTTTCCAGCTCCACACGGAACATGGCATTGGGCAGGGCTTCCTGCACCACGCCGTCAACTTCAATGGAACCTTCTTTAGCCATATTTCCTCCAGAAAAATTCAGATAAGCGGCGAAATATTTACCCAGAAGACGCAAGGTCTGTCAACGCTTTCGTGCGCTCCTGCCCTTGCGGGGAGCCGCTGCGGGCTCCACGGCGGCCTGTGCCCGCGGCGTGCGGCACAGCAGCCACAGGCCCGCGGCCATGAGCGGCAGGCAGAGCAGCTGGCCCATGGTCAGCCAGCCGAAGGCCAGGTAGCCCAGCTGGGCGTCGGGCACGCGCACGAATTCCACGCCGAAGCGGAACACGGCGTAGAGCAGGGCGAAAAGGCCGGAGACGGCCCCCGCCTTGCGCGGCCGGGCGGAGAAGATCCAGAGCACCACGAACAGCACCAGCCCTTCCAGCAGGCCTTCGTAAAGCTGCGAGGGATGGCGCGGCCAGGGCCCGCCGGTGGGGAAGACCATGGCCCAGGGCACGTCGCTGACCTTGCCCCAGAGCTCGCCGTTGATGAAATTGCCCATGCGGCCCCAGAACAGGCCCTGCGGCACCAGGGGCGCGATGAAGTCCGAGACTTCGAGGAAGGACTTCTTGCGGGTGCGCGCGAAATACCAGAAGGCGCAGAGCACGCCCAGCAGGCCGCCGTGGAAGGACATGCCGCCGTTCCAGATGCGCAGTATCTCGCCGGGGTCGTCGATATAGGCGGGCAGGTCGTAGAAGAGCACATAGCCCAGGCGCGCGCCCAGGATGACGCCCAGCATGACGAAGGTCAGCAGGTCGTCCACATCCACGGTCTTCCAGCCGGAACCGGGGCGGGAGGCCCGCCGGCGGGCCAGGCCCCAGCCCACGAAAAAGGCCAGCAAGTACATGAGGCCGTACCAGCGCAGCTGCAGGGAGCCGATGCTGAAGGCCACGGGATCGATGGCAGGGAACTGCATCCGTCTCAGTCCAGGGGCTTGGCGTGGAAGGCGCCGCTGCGGCCGCCGTCCTTGAACAGCAGACGGACGCGGCTGATGACGATGTCGCGCTGCACGGCCTTGCACATGTCATAGATGACGGCGGCGGCGGTCTGGGCGGCGATGATGGCCTCCATCTCCACGCCCGTGGGACCGGTGGTGCGGGTCTCGGCCTCGATGCGCACGCTGGGCGGGGTGTCGCGCACTTCAAAGCGCACGTCCACCAGGTTCAGGCTCAGGGGATGGCAGAGCGGGATCAGCTCCGCGGTGCGCTTGGCGGCCATGATGCCGCCCACCTTGGCGCAGGTCAGCACGTCGCCCTTGGGCAGGGCGCATTCCTTGAGCAGCTTCAGGGTGTGGGGAGAAAGCTCCACGATGGCTTCGGCAATGGCCACGCGCCGGGTGTCGGGCTTGGCGCCCACGTCCACCATGGTGATGTTGCCGTCCTTGTCCAGATGGGAAAAATTGTCCTGCATGAGGCGTATCCTTGCATTAAGAGTGTGCCTTGCTGTGTAGCGCATGGACAGGCGCAAGGCAAGGCGGCCGGGGCCTGACGGGCAGGCCGGGAGCGGAAAATGGCGGGCCGGAAATTTTTTTGCAAAAAACACTTGCCAGGCAGGGGCAAATGGGCTACATAGATTTTCGCGCCGAAGTGGTGGAATTGGTAGACACGCTAGGTTCAGGGTCTAGTTCTGGCAACGGAGTGGGAGTTCGACTCTCCCCTTCGGCACCAATGGAAAGCAAGGCTGGTAGAAATACCAGCCTTTTCCTGTTTTGGGGGCCGGGCGGTTTTCGTGCCGGTCATGGATGAGAGCCGGTGGCGGCAGCAGCCGTGCCCCGGCTTTTTTTCGTGCCCCCTGCGCTCCTTGTGACGGAAAGGGGCGGCCGCTCGCGTCAGGGCCAGGCATACAGCAGGACGCGCTCTTCCCGTGGAGGGAAGGCGCGTCCTGTTTTTGCGTGGGGGAGGGGAGCGGTATGGACGCCCCGCAGTGCCCGGTGACGGGCTGCCGCGGTGGCCCGGACACCAGCCTGGAGGGCGCGCCCGTTGGGGGCGGCCTCGTTCCCAGCGGCCTGTTTGCTCCCCTGGCCCGCGGGGGACGGTCGCCTTGCGGCCCGGCTGGAGCTCAAAACGTCAGCTTTTCCAGCCGCAGGCAGCGCCCGGCCACCACGAGGAAGGCATCCCGGGCCTGTGCGGCCAGCATCTGGTTGGCCAGGCCCAGGCCATCGTCGAAAATACGGGCCAGGGGCCCCGCCTGTATGCCGCCGAGGCCGGTCTCGCCGGAGACCAGCACCCAGCGGCAGGGGAAGGCCCGCATGGCGTGCAGCAGTCCCTCCACTTCTTCCGTGAGGCCGGCCTCGAAGGCCGCCGCATCGTGGGGGTCGTCCAGCGCGAACAGGATGTTGCTCATCCAGAGGGTCACGCAGTCCAGCAGCACCGTGGGCACGGGGCCGTCCCCGGCGTGGGCGGCCAGCAGGCGCTCCAGTTCCCGGCCCGGATGGCGGGGACATTCCAGCGTGTGCCAGCAGGCGGGGCGGCGGCTGCGGTGGCGCCGGATGCGCTCGTGCATGGCGTCGTCGTCCCCCAGGGGCCGGGCCGTGGCCAGATACCAGACAGGCCCCTGGGCCCTGGCCGTGACCAGGGCCTCGGCAAGGGCACTCTTGCCGCTGCGGGTCCCGCCCAGGAACAGGGTCAGGTCAAGATCTTCCGTCATAGTCTCTTCCTTTTTTCGGATGCGGGTGCCGTGTGGGCCTACGGCAGGCAGCAGGCCGTCAGCACGGCGCATTCCGTGGTCTCGATGAGGGCCCCGAAAACGTCGCCCGTGACGCCGCCGATGCGCTTGCGGGCCGCGGACAGCAGCCAGAAGGCCACCAGCCCGGCAGCCAGCAGGCTGTAGAGGCCATGCCGCCCCATCACGAGGCAGGCCGCAAGGCAGAGCCCGAGGGCCGTATAGGCGTAGCGGGGCTTCATGCCGTCGTGCATCATGGCGCCCAGACCGCCGGGCCGGGCCGAGGGCAGACGCATGCCCGCGAAGACCTGGCAGCGGCCCAGCAGTCCGGCCAGACAGCAGGCCCCCAGCGCGTGCAGGGAGGGCATCCCGGCCAGTGCCGCCAGCGCCGCGACCTTGATGGAGAGGACGAAGAACAGGGCCAGGGCGCCGAAGCTGCCCAGGCGGGAATCCTTCATGATGGCCAGGCGGCGCTCGGGAGAGGTCTCCACCAGCAGGCCGTCGCCGCAGTCGGCGACCCCGTCCAGATGCAGGCCGCCGGTGACGACGGTCCAGACAAGGGCGGCCCCGATGCCGCAGAGCGGGGCGGGCAGGCCCAGCCGGGCAGCCGGCAGCCAGCACCTTGGGCAGAATTTCA
>OIWK01000355.1_pt1 | contig 49368 bp, 48 predicted proteins | sample 1587401 | NCBI WGS metagenome assembly OIWK01 (sample SAMEA3888911, study PRJEB22519) | human gut metagenome | biome: human gut; feature: human-associated habitat; material: faeces | place: Denmark | collected 2009 | reverse complement strand
GCTGCGCCGGGCAGCGGACGGCACGGCCTTCGTCGGCGGCGCCGCCATCCGGCAGCTGGCCGCGGGGGCCGTCCTTCCCGAACGGGAGGTGATGGTCGCGCTCCTGCAAGACGGCATCTGGCCGGAACGCTTCCGTAGAAACTACGGCGTTTTTTCCGCCGATGCAATGGTCCGTCTGTTGCAAACCCGTGTCTTCGTGCTGGGCTGCGGCGGCCTGGGGGGACATGTGGCCTCCCTGCTGGCGCGTCTGGGCGTGGGGGGCCTGCGGCTGTGCGACAGCGATATCTTCGAGGAGAGCAACCTCAATCGTCAGTATTTCTGCACGGAAAGCACGCTGGGACAGCCCAAGGCCGTGGTCACGGCGCGCGGCCTGCACGACATGGCGGGCCATCTGGCCCTGGACGTGCGGCATGTGGAAGCCGATGAAAAAAATTTGCCGGACATGCTGCAAGGTATGGATGCGGCCCTGGACTGTCTGGACGACCTTGCGCTGAAAATGTTACTGGAAGAACGTTCCGCCGCGGCGGGGGTGCCGTTCGTGCACGGCTCCGTGCTGCGGGCCGAGGGTTTCGCACGCGCGGCCCGTTCCGGGCGCCTGCACCTGCGGGAACTCTACGCCTCCGGGCTGACCGGCGAGGAAGCGGGCAGCGCCCGCCACGAAGGCGTCATCGCCACGGCCCCGGCCGGGGTGGCCTGCCTGATGGTCTCCCTGTGCCTGCGCCTGCTGCTGCGGCCCGATGCCGGGGATTCGGCCCTGTTCCATGCCGATCTTTCCGTGCCGGAACTGGAACGCTTCGAATTTTAGGCGATGCGCCCTGCCGGGCAGCCCTTTGCGGATGGGGCCCGACAGCGGCAGCCTGCCTCTTTCTCCACAGCCGACTACCTGCGCCCGACGCACAGGCGGGCAGGCAGTGCGGGGCTGCCTTGGGGGGCGGCCCGGCCGGAAGAATTCTTTTTCTTCCGGCCTTTTTTGTTTTTTGTGGGGGAAGGGGCGGGTCGCCTGCGCGGCGGGCGGCAAGGGGCCGGGGCTTGGGCAGCCCCAGGCCCCCTGCACCCCCGTGCCCCGCCTTGGTCCCCGGTGCCGTGACGGCGCGCCGTAGGCGGGGCAGCACAGCGCCTTCGGCGCACGCCGCCCAAGCGGCGCGCTCAATACACGCGAAGACAGCCTGCAGGCGGCAAGGATCGCAGTGCACAGGGGCCAGACAGTCCACATGCGTAGGGCAACAGTTACTGGATTCTGGGCCGCTGTGAGATCCTGCAGGCACACTATGTCTTATAGGAATGTCCCGGAGAACGACGCATGACAGGCCGCCTCGTCAGGGGCGGCCTGTCTGGTAAAGCGCGCTGGGGAAGGGGAGGGGGTACCCCTCTCGCGCCGGGCGTGCCCGTTGCGACGAAGGAAGCTACGGGCATCGACAGCAACGCGAGGGGTTCCCCTCCCCTCAAAACATCATCCTAATCATCCTCGCCATCATCACGTGGACGGAACAGGCGGCCGCGCTGGACGGCCTGTTTGCCGAATCTGTCCCGCAGGCTGTCCAGGGCGGCGTCCAGACGGCGGCGCCGGGCCTCCTGCTCGGGGTCGCGGCCCTGCACGCCGCGGAACACGCCGGGCAGCAGTTCCTGGGTGGGGGCGCTGCCGAAGCCGGACACGCCCAGGCCGATGAGCCGCACCGGCTGGGGCAGGGCCTGGGCCTCCAGCAGGGCGGTGCCGGTCTCGTAGATGGTCTCGGTGCTGTCCGTGGCGTCGGGCAGGGTGCGGGAGCGGGTGATCTGGCGGAAATCCGCGAACTTGATCTTGAGGGTCACGGTGCGGCCGCGCAGGCCGTGGCGGCGCAGCGAGGCCCCCACGCGCTCGGCATGGCCGAGGAGCATGGTCTTGAGGAACTCCCGGTCGCGGGTGTCGCGGGCAAAGGTGATCTCGGCGCTCTCGCTCTTGGCCTCGTGTTCGGGCACCACCGGCCGGGGGTCGATGCCCCGGGCCCGGGCGTGCAGCTCCCGTCCCCATTTGCCGAAGCGCTGTTCCAGCAGTTCCGGGCTGTAGCGGCGCAGCTGCTCCACGCGGCGGATGCCCAGGGCCTCCAGCTCGGCCACCATGCGCCTGCCCACGCCGGGCAGACGGCGCACGTCCAGCCCGCCCAGAAAGCCGTCCACGTCTTCCGGCCGCAGGATGCAGATGCCGTCGGGCTTGTTGATGTCCGAACAGATCTTGGCCAGGAACTTGACCGGCGCCGCGCCCACGGAACAGGTCAGGCCGCCGGTGACCTCGCGCACCCGGGCCTTGATGGCCGGGACGAGCCGCTCCACAGGGCCGAACAGGCGTTCCAGGCCGGTGGCGTCCAGATAGGCCTCGTCGATGCTGGCCGGTTCCACCAGCGGCGAGAAATCCCGCAGGGCGGCCATGATGCGGCCGGATAGCTCCGCATAGCGCCGCCGGTTGCCGCGCACGAAGACGGCCTGCGGGCACAGCCGCCGGGCCGTGGTCACGGGCATGGCCGAATGCACGCCGAAGCGCCGCGCCTCATAGGAGGCGGTGGAGACCACACCGCGCGTCCCGCCGCCGATGATGACCGGCTTGCCGCGCCATTCCGGGTGATCCATCTGCTCCACGGAGGCGAAGAAGGCATCCATGTCCAGATGCAGGATGATGCGCGGGAAAGGATCAGGCAAAGACCGCATGGGGCATCCTTTGCCGGGCCGCCGGGGCGGCCCGGCGGCCGTCAGCGTTGTTGCGTCGCGGGGCCTTCGTCGAAGACTTCGCGCACACGCTCCAGTTCCGCTTCCAGACCGGTGCGGCCCACGCCCAGATCGTCCAGCAGGAAGCGGGACATGCTCAGGGCCACCTCGCGCTCGCCGCTGAAGGCGCCGTCCACGCCCATGCGGCGCAGGCTGTCGGCCTCGCTGGCGAAGGGCGTGTTGACGAAGATGCGCAGATCCGGGTTGATGGCGCGGGCGATGGGCACCACCTCCCGGGCCGGGATGCCCGGCGCCGAGAGCAGCAGGGCCTGCGCCTGCTCTAGGCCGGCTTCGCGCAGCACTTCGGCCTGGGTGGCGTCGCCGTGCACGGCCGGGCGCCCCAGACCGCGCAGGCGGCGGACCGTATCGATATTGGCCTCCACCACCACGGGCAGCATGCCGTGCGCCCGGGCGATGCGGCACAGGCTGCGGCCCACGGGGCCGTATCCCACCACCACCACGCGCGGCAGGCCGTCGGCATCGGCCTGCCCGTGTTCCATGCGGGGCAGGCGGGCGCCCAGGCCCAGACGGCCCAGCAGGCGGGCCAGGGCCCCCACACGCCGAAAGATCAGGGGATTGAGCGTGATGGAGAGCAGGGCCGCCGGGATGACGGCATTGCTGATGCTGCTGTCGAACAGGCCGAAGCCGACCCCCAGGGCGATGAGGATGAAGGTGAATTCGCCTATCTGGCCCAGCGACAGGCCCACGGAAACGGCCAGACGCAGCGGCTTGCGGGCCGCGAGGCAGACCAGGAAGGCCAGCAGGGGCTTGAGCAGCACGATGACGCCCAGGGCCAGCAGGAAGAGGGGCCATTGCTCCAGCAGGGCGGCGGGATCGAAAAGCATGCCCACGGACACGAAGAACAGCACGGCGAAGGCATCACGCAGGGGCAGGGCCTCGGCGGTGGCGCGGGCGCTGAAATCGGACTGCCCCACCACCATGCCCGCCAGGAAGGCCCCGAAGGCCATGGACGCGTCGAAGAACAGGGCCGAGCCCACGGCGATGCCCAGGGCCAGCACGATGACCGCCAGCGTGAACAGGTCGCGGGTGCCCGTGCGCGCCACATAGCCCAGCAGGGCGGGGATCAGGCGCTGTCCGGCCACGAGGGTGAAGGCCGTGAGCGCGGCCAGCTTGAGCAGGGTCTTGCCCAGTATCCACCAGATGTTGCCTTCGCCGGCGCCCAGGACCACGGGCAGGAGCACCAGCAGCAGGATGGTGAACAGGTCTTCCACCACCAGCCAGCCCAGGGCCACATGGCCGGTGGGGGTGTGCAGCACATGATTGTCGGCCAGGACGCGGGTGAGCACCACCGTGCTCGCCACGGAGACCGACATGCCGAAGACCGCGCCCGCCCAGAGGGAGAAGCCCCAGAACTGGAGCAGGAACATGCAGGAAAGGGTCGTGAGCGTGATCTGCACCGCGGCCCCGCCCAGGGCGATTCCGCGCACGGCCAGCAGGTCCTTGAGGTGGAAATGCAGGCCCACGCCGAACATGAGCAGGATGATGCCGATCTCGGCCAGCTGCGAGGCCAGCCCCGCGTCGGCCACGAAGCCCGGCGAATGCGGCCCCACCAGGATGCCCGCCAGCAGATAGCCCACCAGCGGCGACAAACGGAGCTTCTGGGTCACGAAACCCAGGACGAGGGCCGCGCCCAGGCCGCCGGTGAGGGTCAGGATCAGGGAGATGTCGTGCGGCATGCTCATGGGCGTGCATCCTCCGCGCCGGGGAGCCACCGGGCCCAGAGCGTGCGCTGCCGGGGTCCGTCGCCCTCGCAAAGGTAGATGGACTGCCAGCGGCCCAGCTGCAACTGGCCGTCCTCCACGATGAGCATGAGGCTGGGGCCGTGCAGGGTGGTCTTGATGTGGGCGTCGCTGTTGCCCTCGGCATGATCGAAGCCCGCATCCTGCGGCACCAGGGCGCTGAAAAAGCGCACCATGTCGCGGCGCACGTCGGGGTCCGCCCCTTCGTTGATGGTCAGGCCGCAGGTGGTGTGCGGCGAGAAAAGCAGCAGGGCCCCGTTGCGGCGGCCCTGCCGGCGGCCGCGGGCCACCAGCTCCCGCACCTGGGCGGTGATGTCGCGCATTTCACAGCGGCTGCGCGTGGCCACGGACAATGTTTCCATGAAGGCTCCTTGTCTTTCCTGAGGGATGGGCTTAGGGTCTGGACGCATCAACGCCTGCCGCCGGCGCCTTTCGCCGTGCGGCGGCCCCACCGGCAAAAAGCCTGGCGGCACGCCTGTCCGGCTCCGTCCGTCTTTTTCCCTGATGCCGTACCGCGCGCAGCGCTCCGGTGCTTCGCGGGCGGCGCGTCCCTGGAGCCTGTCCCGCTGGGGACAGGGGCCGCTCTTCCGGCGGCCATACCGGCACTTTTTACCCGAACAGCCCCATGCAAATCAATGATCCCGAACGTACCCGGCAGGCCGCTGCCCCCGAACTGCGCCTGAATGCTCCCGAAGCCGACGACTTCACGGAACATCCCCTGAGCATGAACGGCGAGGCCCCGGCCGGCAAAAGCGCCCGCGGCGGCACGGGCGCCACGGCTGCGGCCCCCTCCTTTTCCTGCGCCGCGTCCTGCCCGCTTTCCCATGTGCCGCAAAAGGCCTGGCTGCACCTTTTCCGGGTGCCTTTCCGCAAACGGCATCCCGTCATCTTCTGGGGCCTGCTGCTCCTGCTGCTGGGCGGTCTGGCGGCCTTCATGGTCTCCCGGGCCACCGGTCTGGGCAGCGAGCGCATCGCCCTGGTGCGCGTGACCGGCCCCATCATGGACATCGATGCCCAGCTGCGCTGGATCGACGAGCTGGGCCGCATGCCCGGCGTCAAGGGCGTGCTGGTGCGCGTGGATTCCCCCGGCGGCGGTGCCGCCGCCTCGCAGGAACTGTATGAGGCCCTGGCCCGCCTGGGCAAGGACAAGCCCGTTGCCGTCAGCATGGGCAGCACGGCGGCCTCCGGCGGCCTGATGGTCAGCATGGCGGGCAGGCGCGTCTTCGCCAATGCCTCCACCGTGACCGGCTCCATCGGCGTGCGCATGGACATCCCCCAGATCCGGGGCCTGCTGGACAAGCTGGGCCTTGGCCGCCAGACCCTGACCACCGCGCCCTACAAGGACGCCGGTTCCATGCTGGAACCGCTCACCGCGGAAGAAAAGGCCTATTTCCAGGGCGTGCTCAAGGACATGCACGAGCAGTTCGTGGACATCGTGGCCCAGGGCCGCCACATGGACCGCGCCCGCGCCGCGCGTCTGGCCACGGGCAAGATCTTCACCGGCCGTGAAGCCGTGGAGCTGGGCCTTGTGGACGAGCTGGGCGGCCAGCAGACCGTGCACCGCTGGCTGGCCGATGTCTGCAAGGTGCCTGTGGACCGGCCCCTGCTGACGCCCCCCAGCGAAGACGAATGGTGGGAAAAAAGCCTCAGGACCTGGTTCGGCCTTGATGCCGATGCCCTGCTGGGCCGCGAGGCCCCGGCCTTCCTGTACAGCTTTTAGGGAAAACAGGACGGTGGCAAGGCCTCGGAAAAGCTCTGCTGCCTGCTGATAGTCCGGTAAATATAAAAAGCCCTGCCTTCAACAAAGGCAGAGCTTTTATCGTTTGTAGCGGTCGTCATGGAGCCTTGCTGATGTCAGAGGGCGTCCCTGCTTTCCCCATTCCCCAATAAAACGCGCTGGGGAAGGGGAGGGGAGTTTGAGGGGAGGGGGACCCCCTCTCGCGTTAGCAGAGGGGGGCCCCCTCCCCTCAAAAAAACAACGCAGGCCGCCCTTCCCTCGCCTCAGCGCCGGGCCAGGAGCTTCAGGCGGCGCATGGTCAAATGGCAGATGGCCACGGCCAGGGCGTCCGTGGTGTCCAGGGCCCAGCCCTCACCGCGCACATTGAGCAGGCGCCGCACCATGAAGGCCACCTGCTCCTTTTCCGCGCGGCCGGTGCCCACCACGGATTTTTTGACCAGCGTGGGTTCATAATCGCTCACCGGCACGCCATGCGCCGCACAAGCCGCCACGGCCACACCGCGGGCCTGGCCCAGCTTGAGGGCGCTGGCCGCGTTCCTGGCCGTGAAGACCTGTTCGATGGCGGCCTCCTGCGGACGGTAACGGCCCACCACGTCCGCCAGCTGCCGGTAGATGACGGCCAGCCGCCGGGAGAATTCCTTTTCGCCGCCGGAGGTGGTGCGGATGATGCCGCAATCCACCAGACGCAGCACGCCGGACTGCTCCGCGATGATGCCCCAGCCCGTGCGCTGGGAGCCGGGGTCGACCCCCAGGACCACAAGAGACGTATCCGCCATAGCTCACCCCAGAGAAAAAAAGCCCGGCACTCAGGGAATGCCGGGCAAAAAACGGACATCTGCCGCCCGGAGGGGCGGGAGCGTACCGGACTAGTCCATATCCATGTCTTCGGGGAAGTCGGCGTTGGCGTAGACGTTCTGCACGTCGTCGTTGTCGTCCAGGGCTTCCATGAGACGGATGACCTTCTGGGCGGCCTCGGCGTCCACGGCCACCAGGTTCTGGGGCACCATGGCCAGTTCGGCGGACTGCATGGTCACACCGGCGGATTCCAGAGCATCGCGCACGGCCGCGAAGTCGGCCATGGCGGTCTGGAGGGTCCAGACATCGTCATCATCGATGACGTCGTCGGCGCCGGCTTCCATGGCCACTTCCATCATCTGGTCTTCGGTGTAGGCGGCCTTTTCCACGGTGATGACGCCCTTGCGGTCGAACATCCAGCTCACGCTGCCGTCGGTGCCCAGGCTGCCGCCGTGCTTGGTGAACAGGTGGCGCACTTCGGCCACGGTGCGGTTCTTGTTGTCGGTGGCCACTTCCACCATGATGGCGATACCGGCGGGGCCGTAACCTTCGTAGAAGCATTCGGTCAGGTCGCCGCCCGCGTCCTCACCGGTGCCCTTGCGGATGGCGGCTTCGATCTTGTCCTTGGGCAGGTTCACGGCCTTGGCAGCGGCAATGGCCGCACGCAGACGAGGGTTGCCCGCAGGATCGCCACCGTTCTTGGCAGCGATGATGATTTCCTTGGCGGCCTTGGTGAAAACCTTGCCGCGCTTGGCGTCCTGACGGCCCTTGCGGTGCTGGATATTGGCCCATTTGCTGTGCCCAGACATAAAACCTCCCAAAACTCGGAGAATGTAAAAGGTGAAAAAAGACAGACGGCCTTGCGGCCCGTCCGTTCCCTGCCCGGGATACCGGGACATCCCGGCAACGGGAGCACGCTTCCGGCCTTTCCGGGCGCGCACACGGGTGCAGCGGCCCGGACAACGGCGAACGGGACGCCCCTAGAGGGCGCCGGGCTCCCGTCCGGTGTCGGCGGCTCCGTCCGTGCCCGCATCCTGCGCGGCAGGACGCGCCTCGGCCCTGAACCCCATGCCCACGAAGAAGGTCTCCTTGCTCTCGGCCCGGGAGCTCTTGGGCTTGAAGGATTTGACGGCCTTGAAGGCGCGGCGCATGGGCTGGAGCATCTCCTGGATGTCCGGCCCCATGAAAATCTTGACGATGAAGCTGCCGCCGGGTTTGAGGTGCAGGCGCGCCACTTCCAGGGCCTCGCAGGCCAGCTCGAGCGAACGGGCCTGGTCCGTGAACTTGGTCCCGGTGGTACGGGGCGCCATGTCGCTCATGACCACGTCGAACGGCCCCATCTCGCGCAGGCGGGCTTCAAAGGCATCGGAGCGGTTGAACACGTCCTCCTGCATGAAGGTGACCTGCGGCGGGAAGGCGGTCTCCGTGGTCTGGATGTCGCAGCCCAGCACGAGCCCGCGCGGGCCCACCTTTTCGGCGGCGCCCAGCGACCACGAGCCCGGAGCCGCGCCCAGATCCAGAACGCGCATCCCCTGGCGGAAGAGCTTGAACTTCGCGTCCAGTTCCTTGAGCTTGTACACGGAACGGGCCGGATAATTCTCGCGCTTGGCCTTGAGAAAATAATGATCCCGATATTCCTTCATAATGACACCAGCGGGCTTCTATAGCGTTTTTTTTCGCGGTAGCCAAGCCCCACAGGGGCGGCCCGGCCGATTTTTTTGCAGCGCATGGCCGGAGGAAGGCGATCCCGGGAAGGCCGCCCGGCGCTCTGGCCCGTGCGGACGTTGCCTGCCGGGAGGCCCTGGCGCGGCATTGCCGTTTCGCGGGCGCCCCGGCATGGATACGGCCCGCATCCGCCAAAAGAGCGCTCCGGGGAAAACGACGCGCGTCACGGGCACGGCACGTTGCCCTCGCCGCCCCCTGCCGCCGGACGTGCCACCCGCAAAAAAGACTTGACCCCGGCACATGAATGGCATACATACCACGCTACGCCGCGTTGCGGCGTCCATGTGGGGAAGTTGCGGCGTCCATGTGGGGAAGTAGCTCAGCTGGGAGAGCATCGCCTTCGCAAGGCGGGGGTCGGGAGTTCAAGTCTCCTCTTCTCCACCACAGATAATTCAAGGGGTTACGGTTCTGGACTGTGACCCCTTTTTCTTTGCCCCGACATGTGCTATCCGGTACAGAATAGTGTCTACAAACAGTTCAAAATCCATCCCATCCTGACCGGCCCACCCAAGAGCATGCCTCCGCTCTTCAATCAAGGAAGCACTATGGCAGATATCGTTTCCATCCGGCATAATGACGAGTTGCTGGCCCTCATCATCCCGGCCGCTTACCGTGCCGACGGCATACAGTTTTTCACACCGGGGACTTTTTCCCAGCAGCTTGGATATATGAATCATCCGCAGGGGCATGAAATACTCCCCCATGATCACAATCCTGTCCCGCGTACCGTGGAGTGGACCCAGGAGGTCCTTTTTGTCCGGTCGGGCAAGGTGCGCATGGATATCTATGCGCCCGGCAGCCGGACCTACCTTGAAAGCCGGATCCTCCGGCCCGGGGACGTGGTCCTGCTGGCCCACGGGGGGCACGGCTTTGCCATGCTCGAACCGTCGGAAATGATCGAAGTCAAGCAGGGGCCTTATGCCGGTGAGCAGGACAAGGAGCGCTTTGCCTCCGTCCCTGCCGGCCAGATCCGTATCCGGGGATGACCTTCCCCCAATTTCCAACACGCACAGCACCATGAAGAAAGCACTCATCACCGGCATCACCGGACAGGACGGCGCCTATCTGGCGGAATTCCTTCTGAACAAGGGCTATGAGGTCCACGGCATCAAGCGCCGCTCTTCCCTGTTCAATACGGACCGTATCGACCATCTTTATCAGGGGCCGCACCAGAAAGGCCGCAAGTTCGTACTGCACTACGGGGATCTTTCCGACGCCGGCAATCTGATCCGCATCATGCAGGAAGTGCAGCCGGACGAGGTCTACAATCTGGCGGCCCAGAGCCATGTGCAGGTCTCCTTCGAATCGCCCGAGTACACCGCCAATGTGGACGCCCTGGGGACCCTGCGTCTTCTGGAAGCCATCCGCATGCTGGGGCTGGAAAAGAAGACCCGTTTCTATCAGGCCTCCACTTCGGAACTGTTCGGCAAAGTGCAGGAGATCCCGCAGACGGAGAAGACGCCCTTCTATCCCCGTTCGCCCTATGCCTGCGCCAAGCTCTATTCCTACTGGATCACGGTCAACTATCGTGAAGCCTACGGCATGTATGCCTGCAACGGCATCCTCTTTAACCACGAGTCCCCGGTGCGTGGCGAGACCTTCGTGACCCGCAAGATCACCCGTGCCCTGGCGCGCATCCTGCTGGGCCTGTCCTCCTGCCTCTACCTGGGCAACATGAACGCCAGGCGCGACTGGGGCCATGCCCGCGACTATGTGGAGATGCAGTGGCTCATGCTGCAGCAGGAACAGCCCGACGATTTCGTCATCGCCACGGGGCGCCAGTTCTCGGTGCGGGATTTCGTCAATGCCGCGGCCGCCGAGCTGGGCCTGAGCCTTGCATGGCAGGGGGAAGGCCTGGAAGAGACCGCCACCGTGGTGGCTGTTGACGCAGACAAGGCCGCGCTGGCCGCCCGGGGCAAGGCACTGACGATCCGTGTCAAGGAAGGGGACACCATCGTACGCGTGGATCCGCGCTATTTCCGTCCCACCGAGGTAGAGACCCTGCTGGGCGATCCGGCCAAGGCCAGGGAAAAGCTGGGCTGGAAGCCGCGTACCACCTTTGAGGCGATGGTGCAGGAAATGGCCCGCTACGACCTGGAGCTGGCCCTGCGCGACGCCGTGGTGGAGGACGCCGGTTTCACCAGCTTCAAGCACGAGGAATAACGCGCTACGCCGCGTCATGTTGGGGGGCGGCAATGCGACACTATGGCCGCCCCGCGTCGTATCGAGGACATCATGTTGCAGAAAGACGGTAAATTTTTTGTGGCCGGGCATCGCGGTCTGGTGGGCAGCGCCATCTGTCGCGCCCTGCGTCGTGCCGGGTATGAGAACCTGTGCGTTCGCAGCCACGCGGAGCTGGACCTGACAGAACAGCAGGCCGTACGCGATTTTTTTGCCGCTGAAAAACCGGACTATGTCATCCTGGCTGCGGCCAAGGTGGGCGGTATCCACGCCAATGCCGCCTATCCTGCCCAGTTCATCTATGAGAACCTCCAGATCCAGAACAACGTCATCCACAGTGCCTGGCAGAACGGCGTAAAAAAATTCCTCTTTCTGGGCTCGTCCTGCATCTATCCCAAGCTCTGCCCGCAGCCCATCAAAGAGGAATACCTGCTCACCGGCGCCCTGGAGCCCACCAATGATGCCTATGCCCTGGCCAAGATCTCCGGCATCAAGATGTGCCAGGCCTACCGCAAGCAATACGGCTTTGATGCCATCAGCGCCATGCCAACAAATTTATATGGAAAGGGAGACAACTATCACCCGGAAGATAGTCATGTGATCCCGGCCATGATCCGCCGTTTCCATGAGGCCAAGATGCAGGGGCTTGCCCAGGCGACCATCTGGGGAACAGGCACCCCCCTGCGGGAATTTTTGCACGCGGACGACATGGCCGATGCCTGTGTCTTCCTGCTGGAACATTATTCGGATTTCGAACATGTGAACGTGGGCAGCCAGCAGGAGATGACCATCATGGACATCGCCCGTCTGGTGGCACGCGTGGTGGGCTATGACGGCCAGATCCTCACCGATCCTTCCAAACCGGACGGCACGCCGCGCAAGCTCATGGATTCCAGCCGGCTGTTCGGCATGGGCTGGCAGCCGCGGATCGGTCTGGAAGAAGGGCTGAAGGCGGCCTATGCGGATTTTCTCACATCTGTTGCGGAATAACCCATGTCACAAGAACTCATCATTGAAGCCGGACATGCTGAACGCCAGTACTGGAAAGATCTCTGGCGCTACCGCGAGCTGTTTCTCATCCTGACATGGCGAGATGTGGCCGTCCAATATAAGCAGACCGTCGTCGGCATTCTCTGGGCTGTTCTCCGTCCATTGCTGACCATGGCGGCATTTACCATTGTGTTCAGCAAAATCGCCAAACTGCCGACCGAAGGGGAAGCCCCTTATGCGCTGATGGTTTTTGCCGCCATGCTGCCCTGGCAACTTTTTGCCACCTCGCTGGCAGCAACGGCCAACAGTCTTGTGGCAAACAGCAATCTTGTCTCCAAAGTCTACTTTCCGCGTATCATCGTCCCTACGGCGACGCTTGGTGTTGCCATCGTGGATTTTGCCATTTCCTTCGTTCTTCTGTGCGGCATGATGTGCTGGTATCAGTATCTGCCGCCCGTCCAGGTCCTGATGGTCCTTCCCCTGACGTTACTGGCCGGTCTGGTGGCCTTGGGACCGGGTCTCATTCTTTGCGCCCTTAACGTGACCTACCGGGATTTCCGCATCATTGTCCCCTTCATTACACAGTTTGGTCTGTATATTTCGCCAGTCGGTTTTTCCTCCAGCATCGTCCCGGAAAAATGGCGTCTGCTTTATGAGTGCAATCCCATGGTCGGCGTCATAGACGGTTTCCGTTGGGCTATCTTGGGGACCACAGATTTCCCCGGAAGAGCTTTGCTCATCAGTAGCGTCTGCGCCATCGTCTTTCTGCTGGCAGGAATCAAAGTTTTTCGCCGTACAGAGCGTACGTTTGCTGACGTCATCTAGGTAGAGTATTTATGAAACCCATCATCTCTGTCGAAGGTCTGGGGAAAAAGTACACCATCCGCCATGAAGGCCAAGGACGATACCGTGCGCTGCGCGAGGAGATATTCAAGCTGCCTCAGCGCCTGTTCCAGCGCAAGCACCAGGACAAGGAAGAATTCTGGGCTCTCAAGGATGTCAGCTTCGACATCATGCCGGGGGATAGAGTCGGCATTATCGGCCGCAACGGTGCGGGAAAATCCACGCTGCTCAAGCTTCTTTCCCGCATCACCGAGCCCAGCACAGGTAAGATCACCTTGCGTGGACGTATAGCCAGCCTGCTGGAAGTCGGTACAGGTTTCCACCCCGAACTCACGGGACGGGAAAATATCTTCCTCAATGGTGCCATCCTCGGTATGAGCCGGGCAGAAGTCCGCCGCAAATTCGATGAGATCGTAGACTTTGCCGGTGTGGAAAAATTTCTGGACACTCCGGTCAAGCGCTATTCATCAGGCATGTACGTTCGCCTTGCCTTCGCCGTGGCAGCTCATCTGGAGCCAGAGATCCTCATTGTAGATGAAGTTCTGGCAGTAGGCGATGCTGAATTTCAAAAGAAATGCCTCGGTAAAATGGAACAGGTTGGACAGGATGGGAGGACTGTATTGTTTGTAAGCCACAATATGGCGGCGATACAAAGACTTTGTACAGCAGGTCTTTTTCTTCAACAGGGAAAATGCACTTGTCAAGGCTCAATTGGTAAAATCATTGATATGTATATACATACTGATGATATCAATTCGTCATATGATGGTTTTTCAGACTTGCAGCATATCAAGAGACATTATATAGAAAAAATATTTAAAAATATTTCATTAAAAAATACAAATAAAAAAAATACAAATGTTTTTCAGATTGGAGACTCTCTTTATATAGATATTGAATTAACAAATGCAAAAAAAGAATACGCATATGGAATTGCCATTTTTAACAGTAATGGAATAAGAATTACCTCGTATGCGACATGGATGTACGATATCTATAAAGATTCCCCCAAAAAACTTTCTTTAAAAATAGATAGATTATTACTCCCCTCGGGAAGATATTCTATCTACTTAAGTGCTACAAACCATACTGCTGGCCAATATATTGATAGATTAGAGAACGCTATCTTTTTTGAAATTAGTGAGAGTGATTTTTTCAAAACTGGGAAGCTATTTAGCTCTACCTATGGAGCATGTATTTTACCTGGAAATCTTATATTAGAGTAAAAATACAAACCTTGTTTTCAAAAAATGAACATATTATATTTTCTATACGGCTTTGGATAGCTACCATTCCCAAGAAATTCTGTCAACAAGACTAAAAAATTTTTCAATTGTCCTTAATTTTATATTGGGAGGTATCATGAAAATTATTTTTCGACACCTATACAATAAATGCATTTCAATATATAAAGCAATCTTATTAAAAAATATTCCCAATATTAAAACTCATTTAACCCTAGAAGAAAAATATTTGTTACATACAAGTATATCACACAATAGCATCTGTGTTGAAATTGGATCATATTTAGGAGCCTCATCTTGCTATATTGCAGCTTCAAAAAACTGCCAGAAGCTCTATTGCATCGATACTTAGACGAATGAAGGAATGTCAGAAGGATTACGTGATACTTTTGACGAATTTATTATTAATACAAAACAATTTCAAAATAAAATTATTACATTACGAGGAAAAAGTTACGATATTGGTAAGAATTTTTCCCAAAATATAGATTTTCTATTTATTGATGGAGACCATTCATATGATGGAGTCAAAAAGGATATAGAAATCTGGCTTCCCAAGCTGCGGTCCAATGGTATCTTGATGATGCATGATTGCGGCTGGGCGACAGGAGTCCAAAAAGTCATTATTGAAGACGTTTTAAGTATCATGAAAAAATACCAATATCCCCCTAATATGTTCATAGGAGTAAAGAAATAATGGACAATATCTACAATGAAAATTTCTACAAGAATCGGCATACCGATACTCTATATAGCGCTAAAAAAATACTTGGTATCGTTAAATCGATTATCCCACAGCAACAAATTTCTTCCGTCCTTGATTTTGGATGTGGCATTGGAACATGGCTATCAATACTAAAAAATAAAAATTGCAAAATTACTGGTATTGATGGACCTTGGGTTCCAAAACAATACTTAGTTATTCCACAACAAGACTTTTTATCTATGGATATTTTACAAAGTCTTAGCGATACATCTTCAAATTTGTGGCTATTATCAAAGTATAATCTTTCCATTTCTCTTGAAGTCGCTGAACATATAAGCCAAAATCTTGCATATAGATTTATTGAATTTTTAACAAAAAAAAGTGATTATATACTTTTTTCAGCAGCTATTCCGGGCCAGACAGGCGATGGACATGTAAATGAACAATGGCCTTCATACTGGGCAGAAAAATTTGATCATTATAGTTTTGAATTGTTTGACGTCATTCGTCATGAAATCTGGGATGACGAACAAATTCCTTTCTGGTATCGCCAAAACTGTTTTTTAGGGGCCAGAAAGGGCTTACTTAATCTGCCGTCGGAGAGGCGTGTCAGCGGTAAAAAATTTGATATTGTCCACCCACGACAGTTCGAGTTCACATATCGGACAGATAGCCCACAGCCTTTTTTGAAGCGATTAAAAGCAAAGTTTTTAAGGTGAACTTTATGATACAGGTTTCCATTATCATTCCAACATATAATCGTGCGAATTATTTAGCAGATACTTTGTCAACTTTAGGAATGATGTCAGAAACTTCATCAGCTGAGCTCATTGTTATTGATAATGGCTCTACGGATAAAACACGAGAGATCGTTGAGACCTTTACCAAAGAAAATCCGCTTCCCTGTCGTTATGTGTATGAACCTACTCCCGGTTTACACGTTGGTCGCAACCTTGGTGCCCAGCTGGCGCAAGGAGAAATCTTAGCTTATCTTGATGATGATGTCTTTGTCGATCCCGATTGGCTAACTGGCATTCAGGATGCCTTTACCAATTACCCTGAGTTGGCATTGCTTGGTGGTCCCTGTATTCCTCATTGGGAAGGTCAACCTCCACAGTGGATTCTAGACCTCAAGTATCCCAGCTCTGATGGAGGTTGGGTTCTCAGCCAACTGAGTCTGCTGGATCTTGGCTATCAAGAGCCTGCCCCCTGCTCCCCCTGGCATATCTTCGGCTGCAATTTTATTATCAGGAAAAGTGTTCTTTTTGCGGCAGGTGGCTTCCATCCTGACGGTATGCCAGATCATCTTCTCCGTTATCGCGGTGATGGCGAATCATACATCAGTCACTATATCCTCGATAATAAATTATTATCGATGTATCACCCTGCTTGCAAGATAAGGCATCGTGTACCTGAAAAACGACTCTCTCGTGCTTATATTGACTATATTGTCATACGGAATATATATTCTCAGGCATATACGGAATGTCGCCGAACAGATTTTGCTTTTATCCCCCTGCTTACGTTACTTGCCCATTTGGGCTGGTGGACGTTAAAAAAGGGCATTCATTTTCTATTGAGACAAAGACAAACAAGTGCAGATGTCCGACATGCCTTTCTTCTGTTCTGGCGTTGCCTGCTCCATAGCTTATCCCCCAACATGCGGGCCTGGATATGCCAGCCCTCGTACTTTAAAGAAGATCCGTGTCCTTATAACCAATCATCCATCCGCAAGAGACTTTCATGAATGACTTCCTCCCCGTCTGCGAGCCCATGCTCGCCGGTAATGAACTGAAATATATTACCGATGCCGTCAGTACCGGCTGGATTTCCTCTGCCGGGAGCTATGTCACAGCATTTGAAAAAGCCTTTGCTGAATACTGTGGCGTCAAGCATGGCATTGCCGTCTGTAACGGCACGGTAGCTTTGCATCTAGCTTTACGCGCCCTTGGAGTGCAGCCGGGCGATGAAGTCATCATCCCGGACTTCACCATGATAGCCTCGGCGCTGGCGGTCTGTTATTGCGGTGCGAAGCCCGTCTTCGTGGATGCCGATGCTGCCACATGGAATATGGATGTCTCGGCCGTAGAACAGTACATCACCCCTGCCACCAAAGGGATCATGGCCGTCCATATCTTTGGGAATCCCTGTGACATGACCGCATTGCAGCGAATCGCCGACCGACATGGCCTCTGGCTGATGGAAGATGCCGCGGAAGCGCATGGAGCCATCAATCATGGGAAAAAAGCCGGAGCGCTATCGCGTATCGCGGCATTCAGTTTCTTCGCCAACAAGAACGTCACTACGGGCGAGGGCGGCATGGTCGTTACCGACGATGACGAGCTGGCTGCCGCCTGTCGCTATTTCAAAAACATGTGCTTCCCCTTGGATGCTCCCCGCACCTATCTGCATGCGGACATCGGCTATAACTACCGCATGAGCAATCTGCATGCGGCCATCGGTCTGGCCCAGACTGAAAAAGCCGATGACTACAAGGCCTTGCGGCAGGCACACGGCAGGCAATATCGGGAACGTTTGCGTGCTATTCCTGGTGTCCTGCTCCAGGAGGACACAACCGGCAGCGAAAGCGTCAACTGGATGAACGGGCTGGTCATCACGCCCGACTATGGGCACACGCGAGACGAGCTCATCGCCCATCTGCGAAACCACGGTATCGACACCCGGCTTTTCTTCAACGGGATGCACCGCCAGCCCGCCCTGAAGACCTTTGGGTGTCATTGTGAGGGCGACTACCCCGTCTCGGACATGCTGGCGGATAACGGTTTCTATCTGCCCAGCGGCAGCACACTGCGGGAATCGGACATCGACCGCGTCTGCGATGTCATCGCCGCATTTCGACGTTAAGGGGGGCTCATGAGCATCTTTGGTGATTATGCGCGCTATTACAATCTGCTCTATCAGGATAAAGAATACGCTGCTGAAACGGAGTTCATCCTGGAGTGCCTGACACGGTATGGCGGCATGCCTGCGACTCTGCTTGACCTGGGTTGCGGTACAGGACGGCATGCTTTGGAGATGGCCCGTCGCGGTGTCTGTGTCACAGGTGTGGACATGTCCGCTACCATGCTGGAAATGGGGCGTCAGCTGCAGGCAGCCTCTCCAGATTTGCCTGCGGAGATCTTGCCGCCGCTACTGCAGGAAGGCGATGCACGTACCGTGCGTCTGGGTAGACGCTTCGATGCGGTGACCAGCCTGTTCCATGTGATGAGCTACCAGAACACAGAAGAAGATGCCCTGGCTGTCATGGAAACAGCCCGCCAACATCTGAAACCGGGGGGCCTCTTTCTCTTCGACTTCTGGTATGGCCCTGGTGTCCTCACTGACCCGCCGACTGAACGTGACCGCGTCATGGAAGATGAACGGACACGCGTCCGGCGTCATGCCCGCCCCGTGCATCGCATCAGCGACAATATCGTGGAAGTCCATTACAGCATCCGGCTGACGGACAAGGCTACGGGCAGTGAGTCTTCCTTGAGCGAGGTGCACTCCATGCGCTACTGGTTTTTGCCGGAATTGCGGCATCTTGCCCGGATGACGGGTTTCCGGCCTGTTGCCGAGGGAGCCTGGATGCGCCATGACATGCTCTCTGGGATGCCGTGGAATGCCTGGATGCTGCTGGAATTGTGACAATAAGGTTTATTATGCGTATAGCGATCATTCATTACCACTGGTTTTTGCAAATACATGGGAAGCAACTCATAAATGCTCTTGCAAAAAAAGGGATATATATAGATGCATACTTTATTGATATGATTGACATGTATGAATCTCTTGATTTCCATAAAAATGTAACAGTTTATAAAAGAAAAATAGATTTTGTACCATTGCGGTCTCTATCAACGTTTCTCCACCGCATCTATCGAAAGGTATCTCTTTCAAGAAAGATTATCAGCTTTTTTTTTGAGATAGCCCTGCTAGTTAGAAAAAAAAACCTTCATCCCGCCAATAAGTATGATTTATGTATCGGTATTGATAGCGGTGGTGGACTGATTGCACAAAAATTTTCCCGGGAATCAGGCTGTCCGTACATCTATTACTCACTGGAAATACCTGATCAAGAAGATTTTAGCCATGAACTTTTACTTGGGGTGATTTCAAAAAAATCTTTAAGGTGCATGGAGCAAGCAGCTGCTGTTTTGATACAGGATAGAAGCAGAGCTGAATTTGTATCACAGCGTGTTCAAATTAAAAAATATATCTTCTTGCCTGTTTCTATAGAAAAAAATAATATAAGAGAGATAGAAAGAGAGAGGAAAATATGTTTGGCTTTCGGAAATAATCATTTCTTTAAGGAAGAGGATATCATTGAACTCTCCCGAAAAACTCCCCAAAGTTGGAAAATTCTTTTTCATAATACAAATTTATCGCATGAAAAAAAGATTATAGAAAAGCATCACATTGAAAATATTATCGTTTCCGAGGGTGTTCTTTCACGCAATGGAATTGAGAATTTGATAGCGTCTTCTTCTGTCGGGTTGGCATTTTATGGAAGTTGGAGTGAAAATGAAAAAAGGATAATTTTTTCATCTGAGAAAGTCGCCCGCTATTTATCTCACGGCATACCAATAATAACCAACACGCTCGGGAATGCTAATGTTCTTTTCAACGAAATCCCCTGTGGAATTGCTATAGAAAATATATCACACATAGGAAGTGCGCTGCAAGAAATAGAAGCAAACTATGATCAGTTCTCTTCCAATGCTTTTCTTGCCTTTGAACGGTACTACAATTTTGATACAAATTTCCAAAAAATTTATCCAGAGCTTCTGGACACCATTTAAGAGGATATCCGGCATGTTTTTTGATTTTCTGAATTGTGGGAACGTATCGCGCCACTTCCTGCCCCGTTCAAGCGAGAGAGAAGCGGTGGCAGCCGACCGCTCCCACAACGAACTGTTCTTGCCGGAATCCTCTATAAATGTCGGAGCGGATGCAATGGGCCATACTTCCCGCGTGCTATGGTTCGAAAAGCACTGTCCATAAGCATTTCCAGCACGGGAACAAAGCCGGGATGACGGAGATTTTTCTCATACTTCTTGCGGAATACGGGGGAAAAATCGGCATCACTGCCCAGTGGCAGGCCAGGGACGGCTCTTTGTTGCAATCTCCGGCGCGCTCTCAAAAAATCAGCGATGAAAGGTCTTAACCGACAGAAGGCGTAGTGGCAGCAAGATCCACCTGCATGTGGGCGGTCAGGGTATTCCTCTGGGGGTAACGGCAAGAGGAGCGAACGTTCATGACAGCCGCCTGGCAGGAGAGACTTTGAAGAGTTCCCATGAAATGGGCAGCTGGTTTCTGACGGTGATATCCGCTCCCTCTGTCTGGACAAGGGCTATGAGTACCCACGAGTCAGCGAAGAAGTCCATGCTAGAGCATTTTCACTTTGAAAATGCTCTGCTGACGCGAAAGCGGCAGCCGCCGCAACGCGGCGTACATTCAGACGAAAACCGCGTTTTTCGCCTGAATGCCACCTTTGACTTTCATAAAAAGTCAAAGGGACTCTGCTCTAACGGATTTGAGGCGCATATCCGTAGCCGGGGAGAAGAAATCCAGGAACATGGGAGGTACCCCGCTCGCCGCTGGATAGTGGAACGGACATTTGCGTGGCTGAAAGTTTTTCGTAGCCTACGAACCCGTTATTGTGTTATCTCAGCAATTTTATGGGCATGCTTTATCTTCTCTGGCCTGTATTCTTGTAAGAAAGCTTATGTAAGCAAATTATATGCCGGACATCCTCTTATTCGTGAACTTGAACTGGGAAAAAATATCCACCATCTCGGCTATGTTTCTGATAATGAAACACGTTGGCTCTATGAACATGCACGTTGTATGATTATGCCAAGTTTCTTTGGGCCCACAAATATTCCTCATAATGTAACTGATATTTCCGATGTCATTAAGCGGCTTTGGACAGATGATAACTTGTGTCAAGAGATAATGAAACATGGCTACGCGCAAGCCTCTGCCTGGACTCAAGCTGATTTTGAAGCGCGCTTTCTTGATATTATGCACCATGTGGAGAACTCTTAATGCCCCCCTTCTTCACCATCATCACTTCTACCTACAATGCGGCAGCCACACTGCCGCACCTGCTGGATTCGTTGGCTTCCCAGACCTGCCGGGACTTTAACTGGATAGTGCAAGATGGCGGTTCATCTGATGAAACCATGAAAATTGTAGAACAATATCATAGCCTTCTTCCAGAAATTCTAACTAACAGTGGTAAGGATGAAGGAATTTATGATGCTTGGAATAAAGCAATTGACATCTGGCAGGACAAAATAGGGAAATGGATACTCTTCCTAGGATGTGATGATTCACTTAATGAAAAAAATACATTAGAAATAGTAAAAAAATATATAGAGGAATCCCCAATCCATAAAATGTTTTTTGCTGGAAATCTAATTCAATTAAACAGTCGTGGAGAGAAGGTATCTCAGTATGATATCAAAAATACTGACGATGCCTTTAAAATAAGATCTTATCGCATGCCTGTTAATCACCCTGCTCTTTTTACAAAAAGAGAAATTATCTTAAAATATAAATTTGATGCATCGTTTAAAATTGCAGGTGATTATGAGTTTATTAGACGCGCGTGGTTAAATCCTGATCAAATGCAGCTTTTAGGATTTGTTACGACTCATATGCAAATAGGAGGTATTTCTGGAAATGAATCATCTAGAAAATTACATCTAGCTGAAAATTTACGTATTTTTAATAAATACGGAACAGTAAAGGGATATATTTGGTACATTGATTCCTCATTATATAGCGTAAAAATAAAAATAAAAAATATCTTCAAGAAATATAAGTATGGGAATCAATTCTGGAGAACGCTAAAAAAAATAAGAGCATATATCTTAAAATAAAAGAGTACCAATGCATATTGCTATAGACTTAGGTGACATTACAACGGCTGGCGGCTTACAAAAAGTTAGTACTGGTCTAGCTATCGAAATGCATCAAAGGGGGCATAAGCTCTCATGCTTTACTTATAGTTCACCGGATAGCTCACCGTTTTTTTCTTTCCCTGACGGTATTCACTTTGAATACTATCCCTTCAGTGCTGATCGTTGTACTGTTGTTCCTGTACGATCCCAATTAATGTCATGTGTCCCTGATATTTTTATTTGCCCAACATCGCATAATAACATATTATTCTGGGCATCAGTACTATTTGGAACAGATATTCCTCTTTTATATTCTGAACATAGTGACCCATGGAAGATTGAACAAGAATGGTGGAATAAGGAAGAACGCAATGCCATATTATGGGCTGCAGATGCAATACATCTTCTTCTTCCTCCTTTTTTAGAATCAGTTCCCCCTCATTTACGTAGTAAATGTCATATCATAGGCAATCCCGTTGCCCAACCAGAAGATATTTATAGTGGACACAATCCTGCATATCCCCCGCATATTCTTTCTCTCGGACGACTTGAAGCAAATAAACAAATCCCTCTTCTTATTGAGGCATTTGATTTAATTGCCAATGATTTTCCTCAATGGGAATTACATATCTGGGGGGAAGGAGAAGATGAAAAGAATATCTATCGTGCAATAGAGCGCACATCCTCTGCCAACCGCATTCATTGTTTCGGACTGACACGTACCCCTCATAAACAATTCAGCAAAGCAACTATTTTTTGTATGCCATCTAGAATTGAGGGGTTTGGGCTTGTCATTATAGAAGCATTTATTCATGAACTGCCTACTGTCGCCTTCCAAGCGTGTACTGCAGCAAATTACCTCATCAACTCTGGGGAAAATGGCCTGTTAGTTCCTCAAATGACAGCAGCTGAGTTAGCTCATAGTTTACGCTCTCTCATGTTAGATGAAACGTTGAGGCATAGAATAGGGAAAGCTGCTAAAATCAGCGCACAAGCCTATGCGCCTCAGCATATCTACGATCAATGGGAAAAGTTAATTTATACAACGGCTTCTCATAAAGGGCATACGCAGCTTAATAAGCTTAGAGAACCAGCGCTAACACCTATAGATATTATCGCACAAAAGACTTTATATAACATTTTTTCACGTCAAAATTTGATGTTGAAAGACTCACAAATTATAAAACGTTTTTTTAGACATCACCCAAAAATCAAAAAAACCATAAAATATATACTCAAAGATACTTTTTTCTAAACTATATATAGTTCTAAAGAGCCAATAAAAATTTTATTAGATTTTAACTTGACTCTTTTTTTTTCAATTTCAGCCATATTTTCCGCAAAGGAAGCCATATCAAATTTATATTAAAGGGATCATAACAAATAGCCTTGCGAAACCATTGAAAAGCTTGACGGTATTCTTTCAAATTAAGGCATATAATGCCTGTCTTAAAGGCAAGAAACGAGTATCCTCGACGTCTCACTGCTGCGGGTACACCTGGATGATCAAGATGCTGCGGCATGAGCTTCCATTCCCAATTTATAATTTCACGCCCTTTGGTATGCATCAGGCTGTTAGATCGTTGGCGATAAAAGAAAAGTTCCTCTTCAGTACCACAGACTTTTTCTGGATTCTTTTCACACACCATCGCAAGCAATCGCAGTAAGAAATCTCTATCTTCCACCGAACGGATACTTTCATCAAAGAAACCGGCAGCTCGTACGATCTCAGCTTTCCCAAGCCAAGAACAGATATGGAATTCGGACATTACCAGCATATCCCACCAAATATTACCAGTACGAAACAAATTATCCCACGCTAGTGGCTTACGGACGTTTGTCCCATCCATAAACATAGCAAAATGACTATAAGCTATCCAAGCATCATTTTTTTCAATCAATTCCAACATCCGTTTTAAAAAATTAGGATGCCATATATCATCACTATCAAGGAAAGAAATATAGTCACCTATTGCATACTTAATTCCTGTATTCCTTGCTGCTGATAAGCCTCCATTCACATCTCGACATATAACACGAAATCTATTGTCTTTTTTTATCCATAAATTAACAACATCTAATGTGTTATCTGTTGCACAATCATCGACAATAATACATTCAAAGTCATTGAATGTCTGCCGTGCTACAGATTCCAAAGTTTCCTCAATCCAAGGAGCTACATTATAGGCTGGAATAATAATGGAGACTTTAAACATGATTTTTCCTGGATATCTTATAAATTCTGCAAGAGTTCCATCAATCTTTTCTGGAACTCATCATGTGAATAAAACGGGATGCAAGCATAGGCATTTTGTGTCGCGCCTGTTAGTACAGAAAATTCCTTTCTGCATAGCTCACCCACCCAAACTAGCAATTCTTTATCCTCGTCAAACATCCCCAAGCCCAGTTCCCGGGCCACATCTTCCAGCGCTCCCAGTTTTCTTACTATAACCAGACAGGACAGTGCCGCCATCTGCAAAGGTACCAGAGGGGCTGCCTCCTTTACTCGCGACGGCACCAGACAAACCTGCAAACCGATCTCGTTCACCTTGGCGGGCAGGTCGTCCACCCAGCCATGAAAGTGGACATTCTCCGGTGCTTCCCGCTTCAGTCTTTCATAGTAGTCCTCAGACGAGAATGCGGCGTCCCCCAGCACATGGAACTGCAGCTGAGGAAAATGCTTCGCCAGCGGGATGAGCACGTCCTGCCCTTTTTCCGGTGAAACACGCCCCACGATGCCGATATGCTGCAAGGGCCTGCCCGTAAAACGGTCCTGGAAAGGAATGTCACTGAAACGGGCATCCAGTCCGTTGGGGACAACCTGCACGCGCGGATCGGTAAAGCGGACATCCGCTGCCAGCAGTTCCCGGCGGATGAACTCCGAAGGCAGGACCAGGGCCCGCGTACTTTTTAGGCGTAAGGTCAGCAAAAAAAGCTTCCGCTCCAGCCCGCCATGATTCAGATGGATGTGGTAGGCTGCCTTGCGCCCCAGCAACAGTTGAGCCAGCAGGGCAACAGGCAGCAGGCGATTGCCGTTGACATAAATCAGGCCGGCATGGCGCAGCAGCGATATATGGCTCAAAAACGTACGGCAGCCGTACCAGGCAAAGCGGAAGATGTCCGCAATACCTTTTTTGCCTTGGGAAAGGCGGCACTCGGAAACAGCAATGACCTGTGCCCCCAGGGAGCGCAGCCTGTCCGAACAGGGGCCCTCCGGGATCAGCACCGTGGCCTGGAAGCCAGAGTGCAGCGCGGCGCGCACAAGCTCCAGCAGCACTTGCTGCCCGCCGCCAAGGCTTCCATATTGCTCCAGAAAAACGATATGCTTCACGTTGTCCTCTTCCGCTGAAATCTGCTCTGGGAACTCGCCATCACGTCCTGCCTACCACAGAGCTACCTTATTGTGAATTCAGCCGTTCCTTCCTCCCCCACTCTCCCGGCCCTTCTCTCCCCTGCTTTTCCCCGCCGCCGTCACCACGTTGTAACAAAACCTGCCTACACAGAATAGGCCTCATTCTCAGACTATTCCGCAGGAGACAGGACGTGGAAAGCATCTTTCTGCTCATACTGGTATTTCTGGCCATCCTGGCCGCCGTGGACCTTTTCGTGGGCGTCAGCAATGACGCCGTCAACTTCCTCAACTCGGCCATAGGCTCGCGCATCGCCAGCTTCAAGGTCATCATGGTGGTGGCCAGCATCGGCGTGCTGCTGGGCTCCACCTTTTCCAGCGGCATGATGGAGATCGCCCGCAGCGGGGTCTTCAATCCCGAGATGTTCACCTTCAACGAGATCATCATCATTTTCTTCGCCGTGATGATCACCGACGTCCTGCTGCTGGACGCCTTCAACTCCATGGGCCTGCCCACCTCCACCACCGTGTCCATCGTCTTCGAGCTGCTGGGCGGTGCCGTGGCCGCGGCCCTCATCAAGATCTCCACCTCGGACATCCTGCTCTCCCAGCTGGGGGACTTCATCAACAGCCAGAAGGCCCTGGCCATCGTGTCCGGCATCCTCATCTCCGTGGTGGTAGCCTTCGTGGCCGGGGTGGTGGTGCAGTACATCACCCGCCTGATCTTCACCTTCCACTATGAGCGCATGTACCGCCGCATCGGCGGCATCTTCGGCGGCCTGTCCCTGACGGCCATCTTCTATTTCCTGATCATGAAAGGCGCCAAGGGCGCGTCCTTCATGAAGCCGGAATATCTGGCCTGGATCAATGCCCACACCCTGCCCATCCTGCTGGTGCTGTTCGCGGGCCTGAGCGTGGTGCTGCACCTGCTCATGGTGCGCCGCGGCGTCAATATCTTCAAAATCGTCATCCTGGCCGGCACCTTTGCCCTGGCCTTCGCCTTTGCCGGCAACGACCTGGTCAACTTCGTGGGCGTGCCCCTGGCCGCCTGGGAAAGCTGGCAGCAGTTCACCGCCAGCGGCATGGCCGCCGATGCCTTCACCATGGAGGGCCTGCGCAAGGCCGTGCAGACGCCCACCTTCTACCTGCTGCTCTCCGGCCTGATCATGGTGCTGACCCTGTGGTTCTCCAAAAAGGCCCACCGCGTGGTGCAGACCTCCATCAACCTGAGCAGCAGCACCCGCGGCGATCAGGAACAGTTCGGCTCCTCCCTGCCCGGCCGCCTCATCGTGCGCGCGGGCCTGAGCGCCAGCAAGACCCTGCACCAGATCCTGCCCCATTCGCTCTTCACCGCCCTCGAAAGCCGCATGCGGCCCGTGGAGCAGGTCAAGGGCGCGCCCGTGCTGCCCTTCGACCAGGTGCGTGCGGCCATCAATCTGGTGGTCTCCAGCATCCTCATCGCCTCGGCCACGTCCCTCAAGCTGCCCCTGTCCACCACCTATGTGACCTTCATGGTGGCCATGGGCTCCTCCTTCGCCGACGGCGCCTGGAACCGTGAGAGCGCCGTCTACCGCATCTCCGGCGTGCTGGCCGTCATCAGCGGCTGGTTCCTGACCGCCATGTGCGCCTTCAGCGCCTGCGCCCTGGTCACCTGGGCCCTGTTCGAGGGCGGCAGCGTGGTGGCCGTCATCTTCATGCTGGTGGCCGTGGTCAGCCTGGTGCGCTCCAACTTCTTCGGCAAGAAGAAGGAAGAGAGCAGCTTCGACATCGTGGCCGACAACACCGACAAGGACAGCATCCGCGCCAATATCGGCGCCTCGGTGGACGAAAGCATCGATACCGCCGTACGCCTGATGCGCGAGGGCCTCACCGCCTTCCAGGCCGAGGACGAGAAGGTCCTGAACCGCTGCAAGAACGAAGCCGTGAACCTTTTCGAAGACATCTCGCGCTCCCGCGGTTCCTACTACCGCATGGCCCTGCGCGGCGGTGGCGACGATCTGGACAACGAGGCGCGGCATATCTACTACCGCATCTTCAACGGCATGAAGGAACTGAGCCACGAACTGCGCTCGGTACTGGGCATGTCCGCCAACCACATCGCCAACCGCCACCGCCCCTACAGCGGCGCGCTGGGCGACAATCTGGCACAGATGCTGGGCATCCTGGAAGACGCCGCCCGCCACTTCCGGGCCTATGCCGCGGGCGAAGGCTCCCGTGCCGAGCTCTCGGCCTATGCCGACCACTGCTCTTCCCGCATCAGCAAGATCCAGATCGAGCTTTTGCAGCGCATCGATACCGAAGGCCTGTCCATGCGCAGCAGCGACCTGTATCTGAACTACCTGCAGTTCGCCCGCGCCTTCATCAACCGCTTCACCATCGTGGCCCTGCTGGAACGCGACCTCAACGACGCCTGCCGCCGCAACGCCGCCCGCAGGGAAAAAGATACGACAACCGCTTCGGCCCAGGCCTGAGGCCGGACACAGACGAAACGGACATCGACGGAAGGGGCTTCTCTCGCATGAGAAGAGAGGCCCCTTCCTCCCGGTCCTCACCCTTCGTAGCGCATTTTTCAGACAGGACGGCATCCCGCCCGGTTGCAGACATGCCGTGCCCCTCCCGATGACAGTCCCGGAAGCCTGTCGCCCGTCGGGAATGACGAAGCCCTCCGCATGGAGGGCTTTTTTGTGGCCTGCGCTCACCAAATCTGCTGTTCGCCATCTGCCCGATTTGCCCGACATGGACGACCGCCCGGGCCACTGTCCATTCACTGGGAATGTCTCATATGGCCATCGGCATTCAGGCTATATCCTGACGGCTGTGGAACGCAAAAGCGGCTTTCCCATGGCGGCATTTGGCCGGACACGACATGTGGAGTGCCTCTCTTCCTGCCTGAAAGGGCTTTCCTGCGTCCCCGCACCCTACCGGCATACCTTGACCTGTGGCAGGGGCAAGGAATTCCTCGGCTTCCGGCAGGTCAATGAGGCCCTCCAGGGAAAACGGTGCTCCCGCCATCCGGGCTATCCGGGGGAACGTGCGCTGCACGAACAGGGCAACGCCTGTTGCGGCGGTTCTTTCCCCGAAGGAGGGATTTTTCCCGGCTGACCAATAAAGAGACAGCAAGGGCGGTGGCTCTCATAAACCACCGCCCAGAAAAGAGGTCCGGTCATCTTTCGACTGCCGGGCAGCCGCGGGAAAAGGGCATCCTGCTTGCGGTGTGCGGCAAAAAATGCCTTTGCCGACCTGCCACAAAAAACGCCCCTCTCCCGTTCAACGCCGCCATATTTCCGGCACTTATTCGTCGTCGCCGGCGGTCTCGCCGTCGTCGTAAGGATTGGCGCCGCTTTCGGCAAGGCGGGCCTGGCGGGCGGCTTCCTGCTTGCGCTGGCGGGTGCCCAGGGGCCGGCTGTATTCAAAGTCTGCGCTGCGTTCCTGATGGCGGCAGAAGATGAGGAAGCCGGTATGGGCGTTCATGCGGTCTTCGGGGCGCAGGCGGTCAGCCACGGGCTTCCAGTTGCGCATGAGAATCTCGCAGACTTCGATATCGGCGAAGGGGCCCTTTTCCAGCCCCATGAGCAGCTTGCTGACCTGGTCCACGGTGGGCACGAGGAAGCCGAACGTGGCGCCGGGCTTCACGGCCTTGACGGCGTGGTCGAGGTATTCCCAGGGGGTGCGCACGTCAAGGAAGAGGGCATCGGCGTTGTCGATGCAGAAGCCGTCGGCGATGTCGCGGTGGACGATCTCCACATTGTCGCCCACGCCGGCCCATTCGAGGTTGCGGCGGGCCAGTTTCATGAATTCTTCGCGGGCCTCGTGGCTGACGACGCGGCCGGTGGGGCCGCAGAACCAGGAAAGGCCGGTGGTCAGGCCGCCGGAGCCGCAACCGGCCTCGATGATGGTACGGCCGGGACCGGCGCCGAGGCGCAGGCAGATGTAGGCGATATCCTTGGGATAGATGATCTGCGTCTGGCGCTTGAGGCCCTTGAGGCGGTCGTGCAGGGTGGCTTCCAGCACACGGATGGGGATATCCAGGCTGGTGCGCACTTCGCTGCCGAAGCTGGCGTCGTGTACGGCTTCGGCGCTGAGGACGCCGTCGTTGCTGTGCCAGTCCTGACCTTCCTCAAGGCGCTTGATGTAGCGCCGGTCCTTGTTGGGGGTGACGTAGACCACCAGAGAGCCGTAGGGGATCATGTGTTTCCTTGTGGTTGGAGTGGATGGGGGCAGGGCGCGGGCGCTGCCCGGAAAGGGGCGCCGCGGGGCAGGAGCTGCCGGGCGGCCGGGGCCTTTCGTGAGCGTTCAGGCCTGCCCGTCCGGGAAAAGGCGGGCAGGGCGGATCCGTGACGTGCGGCGGCGCGGACCGCAGCCTGGCTGCGGGGGCTTCGTGCGTGTACGTCAGGCGGGGCCTCCTTCCGGCGGACGGAGGCCCCGCGGTGGGTGCGTGTGCCGCGTGGGGGAGCTGCTCCCCTGCCGGGGGAGCGACCTTCCCGGACAAAGCGCATCCGGGGAAGGCCCCCCCGCAAGCATCGCGGCGGCGCGGCGCTAGAACATCTGCCGCATGAGGTCCTCGCCGCCGCCGGAGGTATCGGGGGCCGCCGGGGCACTGCTGCCCGTGGCCGGGTCCTCGCTGGCATTGTCGATGGCCGAGAGGCCGGGACCGGGCACGCCCTGGAAGGCCAGGCCGTCCTGCATGGTGATGCCGGGCGGCATGATGAAGTCCTGGGGCTGGTCCTTGTACAGGTCCTCGATCTGGCTGCGGTAATAGCGGAAGATGGGGGCCGCGGTACGGCCGCCCTGCTCCTGCTTGCCCAGGGACTGGAGCTGGTCGAAGCCCACATAGACGCCCGTGACCAGAGAGGGCGAGAAGCCCACGAACCAGGCGTCGTTCTCGTCGTTGCTGGTGCCGGTCTTGCCGGCGATGACGTGCCCTTCCACACGGGCGCGGCTGCCGGTGCCGGAGTTGACCACGTTCTTGAGCAGGGTGGCCATCTGGTAGGCGTTCTGCGGGGTGAGGGCCTGCCAGTGCTGGATGTCCTGCCGGTAGAGCTCGCGGCCGTTGTTGTCGGTGATGGAGGTGATGATGCGCGGGCGCACGCCCAGGCCCTGGTTGGCGAAGGCGGCGTAGGCCTGCGTCAGGTTGAGGGGCGAGACGGCCACGGCGCCGAGGCTGATGGACAGTTCCTGCGGGAAGTGGGGCTCGAGGCCCAGCATCTTGGCACGCTGGATGACGTTGCTGATGCCCACCTTGTGGGCCAGGCGCACGGTGCAGGTGTTGCGGGAAAGGGTCAGGGCCTCATAGAGCGGCATGATGCCGCGGAAGTTCTTTTCATAGTTGCCGGGCCGCCAGACTTCGTTGGTGTAGGGGTTCACATAGACGAAGGGGCCGTCCAGCACCGAGGACGTGGGCGTGAAGCCGAAGTCCAGGGCCGTGGAGTAGACCACGGGCTTGAAGCTGGAACCGGGCTGGCGCCGGGCCTGGGTGGCACGGTTGAAGTGGCTGTCGCCGAACTGGTAGCCGCCGATGAGGGCCACCACGTCGCCGCTCTGGGTCTCCACGGAAGCCAGGGCCCCCTGCACCAGCGGCTCCTGCTGGAGGAGCAGGGTGATGGGCTTTTGCGGCGAGGCCGTGGCGGCATCGAAATCCACGGTCCTGGTGGCGGGCTTGCCCTTTTTGCCGCCCTCGGCCTGGACGGTCACGGGCGCGGCCGAGACCATGATCAGGTCGTTGACGTGCAGCACCTTGCGGGCGTCGCGCACGGCGGGAGCGCCCCAGCCGGAGATCTTGCGGTTGGGGGTACGGGCCCAGGACATGTTGGCCACGGGGATGTAGCCGGTATAGCCCTTGCCCAGCAGGACACGGGCGCCCTTGGCGTCCACGGCCGTGACCACGGCCTGCACCCAGGCCTTGCCCATGAGGTCGGCAGGGGCAAAGGTGCTTTTTTCAGTAAATTCGGTCACCTCCGCAGGGGAGAGCTTCTTGACCGGGCCGCGCCAGCCCTGGCGCTTGTCCAGTTCCTCCAGACCGCGGCGCAGGGCCGCGCCCGCGGCGTCCTGCTGCACGGGGTCCATGGCGGTACGCACGGTGAGGCCCGCGGTATAGACGTATTCCTCGCCGCTCTTCAGGGTATCGATGCCCAGGGTGCGCAGGTTCTCCTCGGTGAAGAATTCCACCAGCAGGCGGCGGGCTTCCTCGAAATACCATTTGGAGGCCCCGCCGCGGTTCTCGGGCATGCTCCAGTAGACCAGCGGCTCGTTGATGGCCTGCTGGTACTGCTCCTCGGTGATCCACTTGAGGGTGCGCAGGCGGCCGAGGACGTACATCTGGCGGGCCTTGGCGGCATCGGGATGCCGGAAGGGGTTGTAGCGGCTGGGGGCCTGGGGCAGGCCGGCGATGACGGCGCTCTCGGCCAGGGTGATGTCGGAAGCGTGCTTGCCGAAATAGGTGCGGGCCGCGGCCTCCACGCCGTAGGAATGCTGCCCCAGATAGATATAGTTGAGGTAGGTCTGGAGGATGTCGTCCTTGCTGACGGTGTGTTCCAGCCGGTAGGCCAGGATGGCCTCCTTCATCTTGCGGGTGTAGCTGCGTTCCGAACTCAGCAGGAGCTGCTTGATGATCTGCTGGGTGATGGTGCTGCCGCCCTGCTGACCGCCGCCGGCGGCCTTGTTGCGCAGGTTGTAGATGAAGGCGCGCGCGATGGCCACGGGATCGACGCCGTGATGCTGGTAGAAGGAATCGTCTTCCGCGGCCAGGAAGGACATGGGCAGCCAGGGGGACATCTCCTTGAGGGTGATGCTGTAGCGTTTTTCCGTGGCGAGGGTGCCGATGATGGAACCGTCACGGGCCAGGATGACCGTGGCCTGCGGGGCTTCGTAACCGGTAAGGCGTTCCAGGTCGGGCAGGTCGCGCGAGGCCCAGTAGAACAGGCCGGCCACGGCGGCGCAGCCGAGGATGCCCAGCGTGAACAGCAGACCGAAGGACCAGAGGAAGACTTTTTTTACGTTCATGGCAAGGCGGATACCGTTTTTTTGACTGCGCGTAAAGGGAGGGCGGAGCGCCGCGGACCGGGAAAGAAAAAGGCGTCCGCCTGCGGGAGGGGACGCCTGAAAGGAAAAAGGCGGGACGAGGCCCCGCCTTTCAAGCAATGCTGGGAACTACACGCAGCCGGTGGGCTTGGGCAGGCCAGCCATTTTGCAGGCGCCTTTGCCGGGGCCGGAGGGGAACAGTTCGTACACTTCTTTCAGCTTGTAGCCGGTATTCTTGGAAAGAATACGGACCATGGGAGCGATACCGTTCTTCTTGTAGTAGTCCTGCAGGAAGTCCAGGATCTTCTGGTGGTCAGGAGTGATTTCAGCGATACCTTCGGATTCCTTCACGAATTCCATCCATTCCGGGCACCAGTCGTCGAAACGGAGCAGGAAGCCGTCTTCATCAACTTCGAAGGTTTTGCCCTGAAAGCTAATTTCAGCCATGCGTGTCCTCCTTGGACGTTTGCTCTATTCGGGCCTTGCGGCCCGGCCAGACAGCCGAAGCATATTTGTATTCGGCTCATTCCCCATTGATTGCGAAAGCTCTGCAATCGCAAATGCACACTTCTTTTGCCACAAAAAAACAATCTTGGCAAGTCCCGAAAAAACCGCCAAAACCTACGCAGATACGAAGATTTGCTCTCTAGATGTTGCAGGGGGCACTAACCGGCCACATCATAGGGCGCGGCCAGCAGCAGCGTGCCGGTGGCTTCCAGATCCTTGACGAGGGCGTCTTCGACGGCCTTGTCGTCCACGCTGCGGATGCGGACATAGACCTGACGCTTGTCGCCGTCCAGATAATAGGACAGCACGGAGATGATGCGGGCGCTGTGCTTGCGCAGGGTATCGAAAATGACGCGCATGCTGCCGGGGGTGTCGGGCAGTTCGAAGGCGAACTGCATGCCGGGCACGCGGGCGCCGGTGATGTTGATCAGCAGCTTGAAGATGTCCTGGTCGGTGATGATGCCCACCAGTTTGTTGTCTTCGGCGACTACAGGCAGGCCGCCGAACCTTTTGTCCATCATGAGGATGGCCGCCTGTTCCACGCTGTCCCAGGGCTTGATAGTGACAGGCTTGGCGGTCATAATGTCCCTGGCCTTGAGCTCTGCCAGAAGGTACTGCATTTCATGCACTTCCAGCGCCGTGGCCTTGGAGGGCGACGCGCCCTTGACGTCTCTGTCGGAGATGATGCCCACCACCCGGTTCTGGTCGTCGACCACGGGCAGGCGGCGGATTTGGTGCTCCTTGAGCAGGTTGCGGCACTTCAGCAGGGACGTGTCGGGCTTGACGGCAATGACGTTGGTGGCCATCCAGTTTTCTACGAGCATGGATCCTCCTGTTGAACAGAGACCCTGCGGCATGCCGCGGGCGGGAACGTTCCCTTTTCTGTCCTGTCCTTTCACCTTATACCAAGCCGCGCCCACAAACAAGCCTGTAGGCAGACGGGGCAGCGCGGATTTTCATGACGGAGCCATTTCAGATGCAGCATCTTTTTCTTGATTGCAGTCACGGCATGAGCGGGGACATGACCCTGGCCTCCCTTGCCCATCTTGGTGTGGACCTTTCCCCCCTGCCGGACCTGCTGGCACAGGCGGGCGTGGCCTGCCGCCTGGAGGTCTGGCGGGAAGAACGGGGCGGCGGGCCCGGCTGCCGGGTGGAGGTCGGCTGGGAGGCGGAGGGCCAGCCCCTGCGGCACCCGGCGGACATCGGCGCCATCTTCGCCGCCGTGCCCGTGCCGGACAGGGTGCGCCGCAGGGCCCTGGCCGTGCTGGAGGCCCTGACCCTGGCCGAGGCCGAGGCCCACGGCATCGCCCCCGAAAAGGTCCACTTCCATGAGGTGGGCGCCGTGGACACCCTGGTGGACATCCTGGGGGCCTGCTGGGCCCTGGACCGGCTGGGCGTGGAGCGGGTGACGGCCTGTGCGCTGCCCTGGTTCGGGGGCAGCATCACCTGCGCCCACGGCGAGATCCCCCTGCCGGCGCCCGCCACGGCCAACCTCATGCGCGGCCTGCCCGTGCATCCCACCGATGCCAAGACGGAACTGGTGACCCCCACCGGCGCGGCCCTGGCCCGTGTGTTGGTGGACGAGTTCGTGGACGGTCCGGCAGGCCGTCTGCTGGCCCTGGGCACGGGCTACGGCTCACGTCCGGCCCCCACCGGCCTGCGGGCCTGGCTCGTGGAGGCCCGGGAGCCCCGGCAGGCCGATCACGGCCGGGGAGGCGACGAGGACGTGATGCAGCTGGAATGCCATCTCGACCATCTGACCGGCGAGGAACTGGGCACGGCCCTGGAAATGCTGGCCGCCGCCGACGGCGTGCTGGACGTGCTCTGGCTGCCGGGCACGGGCAAGAAGAACCGGCCCGCGGGCCTGCTGCGGGTGCTCTGCCGCCCCGCCGATACGGAAGACGTCGCCCGGGCCGTCCTGCGCCACACGCACACCCTGGGCCTGCGGCGCCAGCTGCTGCAGCGCCTGGTGCTGCCCCGCAGGGCCACGACCTGCACATGCGGCGGAACCGGCCTGCCCGCCAAGGAATACGAAGTGGAAGGCCGCTGGTATGTCCGGCCGGAGGCCGACGCCGTGGCCCGTCAGGCTGCGGCGCTGGGACTGGGGGCCCCGGCCCTGCGCTTTGGGAGAAAATGAAAGCTTTTTCCAATACCTGTAAAAATATTTAGCCTTGCTCCACTCCTTCAGGAGTGCTATGCGGGAAACGTGGGGCAGAGCTGCCCGCAACGGGCAGTCCCCGACTCGCAAGGAGTTATGCCATGAGAGCAAAGAACTTTCGTCTGTTGTTGCCGGCCCTGGTCCTGGCCTGTACGGCCACGTTCGCTCTCGCGGATGATGGGCAGGCCGCGCAGCATGTGGCCGGCGGGATGCCCGTGGTCTCGGATCATGCCGACCATGCGGGCATCATGCCCGGTACCCTGGTGGCCCGCAACGACAACGGCCGTCATGAAGGCTGGCACAAGGACAAGCCCCGTCCCAAGAAGCATTACAAGAAGGGACCGCCTCCCGGCCCCCGTCCGGGCTACCATCGTCCCGGTGACCGCCCCGGTCCCCGCCCGGGGTATCACCGTCCCGGTGACCGCCCGGGCCCGCGTCCCGGCATCCATGACGGTCGCGGTCCGCGCCCCGATGGCCCCCGTCCGGGCTATCATCGCCCCGGCGACCGTCCCGGTCCCCGCCCCGGCATCCATGACGGTCGCGGCCCGCGCCCCGATGGGCCCCGCCCCGGCCCGCGTCCCAACGGCCCGCGGCCCGATCACCGGCCTGATGGTCCCCGTCCCCGCTAGGACGCCGTTCCCCCTTTGATCGAGGACATCCGCAGGAGGCCTGCTTTGCAGGCCTCCTTTTTGTATGGAAGAAAACCTCCCGCTAGGCGGAATATTCAAAAAAAACTTAAAATTTTTATATAGGAGAAAACTCCTTTTGACCTGCTGCCATCACGTCGCGGTCCGGCAACCGCAACAATGAAGCAAATCAAATTGCAAAAGCCTCTGGCCTGCGCTACGGTAGCCAAGGTGTCCACGGTTTGCGTATCTTAACCCCCGGAGGTGCAGGATGGCTGCTAAGGTCGGCGATTTTTCCCTTATTCTCAAATTGTTGGGCGGTATCATCATCGGTGCCCTGCTTGGTCTGTACATCGGCGAGAACGCCGAAGGTTCCCTGAGGCACGTCATGGATGTGGTGGTCTCCCTGCGCCACATCTTCGGCCAGATCATCTTCTTCCTGGTGCCCCTGGTCATCGTGGGCTTCATCACGCCCGCCATCGTGCGCCTGGGGCAGAACGCCAGCAAGATCCTGCTGGTGGCCGTGGGCCTGGCCTACATCTCCTCGCTGGGCGCGGCCCTGTTCTCCATGATCTCCGGCTACTGCATCATCCCCAACCTCTCCATCGCCACCAGCACCGAGACCCTGCGCTCCCTGCCCGAGATGGTCTTCCGCCTGGACATCCCGCCGCTGTTCAGCGTCATGAGCGCCCTGGTGCTGGCCCTGACCATGGGCGTGGCCATCGTCTGGACCAGGTCCGAGACCCTGGGCAAGATCTTCTGCGAGATGGAACGCATCATGACCGCCCTGGTCAACCGCATCATGATCCCCATCCTGCCCTTCTTCGTGGGCCTGTCCTTCCTGGGCCTGGCCTATGAGGGCTCCCTCAGCCGGCATCTGCCCGTGTTCATCATGATGGTGCTCATCGTCATCGTGGGCCACTTCATCTGGCTGGCCGTGCTCTACGGCATCGGCGGCGCCCTGTCCGGCCGCAATCCCTCGCAGGTCTTCCGCCACTACGCGCCTGCCTACCTGACCGCCGTGGGCACCATGTCCAGCGCCGCCACCCTGCCCGTGGCCCTGGAATGCGCCCGCAAGTCCCCCGTCCTCAGCCGTACCATGGTGGAATTCATGGTGCCCCTGGGGGCCACCGTGCACCTGTGCGGCTCCGTGCTGACCGAGACCTTCTTCGTCATGACCATCAGCCTGATGCTCTACGGCTCCCTGCCGTCCGTGGGCACCATGCTGCTCTTCTGCGTGCTGCTGGGCATCTTCGCCGTGGGCGCCCCCGGTGTGCCCGGCGGTACCGTGGTGGCGTCGCTGGGCATCGTGACCGGCGTGCTGGGCTTCGACCCCAACGGGGTGGCCCTGCTCATCGCCATCTTCGCCCTGCAGGACAGCTTCGGCACGGCCTGCAACGTGACCGGCGACGGCGCCCTGACCCTGATGCTGGAAGGCCTGTTCAACCGCAATGGCGAACTGGGGCCCTTGCAGGACGTGGCCCCGGCGGAAAAGGTCTAGCCGTTTTTTCGGTTCCCATCGTTTGACGGGGAGGGGCCCGGCGGCAGGCACGCTCCGGCCCCTGTCTCCGGGCCCTTCCCGTCCTGTCGTGTCCTCTGCGGCAGTCCTTCCCCCTTCGCGGCTGCCCGTGCGTCCCCCGTCTTGCCGGGATTCCTGAACGGGCATCCGCCGAAAACGCCGCCCCGCTGGCCGCGCCGTGCTGTCCCGGGAAGGCCGCTGCCCGCTGTCCCCGGGAGCCTGTCTCCCGCCCCTTGCGCCAACCTTCTACATCGTGGGCCTCAGGCCCGGAGAATGCATGAGTCTGTCTCTTGCCGACAGGCAGGCCATCCTGGCCCTGCTGCATCAGGAAGTGGTGCCCGCCCTGGGCTGCACCGAACCCATCGCCGTGGCGCTGACCGCGGCCCGTGCCGCCGAGGCGCTGGGCCGGACGCCGGAACGCCTGGACGTGGCCGTCAGCGCCAATCTGCTCAAGAACGGCATGGGCGTCATGGTCCCCGGCACGGGCGAGATGGGCCTGGCCATCGCCGCCGCGGCCGGTGCCCTGGGCGGGAAGAGCGCCCTTGGCCTGGAATGCCTGGCCTCCCTCGACCCCGCGCAGGCCGACGCCGCCCGGGCCATGGTGGCCGCCGGTGCCGTGGAGCTGCACCTGCCGGACAACGACCTGCTGCTGTACTGCCTGGTGACGGCCCATGCCGCCGGGCACAGCGCCGCCGCCGAGCTGCGCGACAGCCATGACAACATCACCCGCGTCTGGCAGGACGGGGCCCTGGTGGAAGACCGCAGGCCCGCGGAAGCCGGCGAGGCCGCGCCCGCCGACTGGCCCCTGACCCTGGCCCGGGTCTACGAATTCGCCACCACCGCGCCGCTGGAAGAGATCAGCTTCATCCTTGAGGCCGCGCGCATGAACCGCCAGGTGGCCGAGGAAGGCCTTTCCAGCCAGTACGGCCTGGGCGTGGGCAAATCCATGGATGCCCGGGTGCGCAGGCACATCCTTTCCGATGACCTGCCCACCTTTGCCATCCGTCTGACCGCCGCCGCGGCCGACGCCCGCATGGCCGGGGTCATGATGCCCGTCATGAGCAATTCGGGCAGCGGCAATCAGGGCATCACCTGCACCATGCCCGTGGTGGCCTGCGCCATCCGGCAGGAAAGCAGCGACGAGGAACTGGCCCGCGCCCTGATGATGAGCCACCTCACCTCCATCCACATCAAGCATCACCTGGGCCGCCTTTCCGCCCATTGCGGTGCCATGGTGGCCGCCACGGCCGCCGGCTGCGGCATCGCCCTGCTGCTGGGCGGCGATCTGGCGGTCATGGAGCGCACCATCCGCAACATGGTGGGCAATGTGGCCGGCATGATCTGCGACGGTGCCAAGAGCAGCTGCGCCCTCAAGGTGGCCACCGCCGTGGGCGCGGGCATCCAGGCCGTCATGCTGGCCCTGGACGGCTCCGTGGTGCCCGGCAACGAAGGCATCACCGACGACGATATCGAAGTCTGCATCGCCAACCTGGGCCGTCTGGGCTCCACGGGCATGAAGGAGGCCGACAAGGTCATCCTGGACATCATGCTCAGGAAGTCCTAGGCAGGAAGGGGAGCGGCTTTCCCCCTTCAACTATCCCATAACTCCAGAGACACTCGTTTTGGGGGGAATTTCGGGCAGCATGCGGACAAGGTCAGGGCAGCACTCGGCCTTGATGATGTTGCCCCCTTTCCATTCACACAGTTTACGCGAAAATTTCGCCTGCGGCTCGCTTTTTCTCTCCATAAAAAACCTGGCGGCGATGCCAGGCGCAACTACGATATGATATTTGCAGTTCCCTTTTGTATGGGCTAAACTTCTGGTGTCACCCACGGTGACCTCCTTTTGATTTGCTTCATTGTCGCAGTTGCCAGACCGCGACGTGATGGCAGCAGATCAAAAGGAGTTTTTATAACATATGCAAAGCTTTAAGCTTTTTTGAACCTCCCGCCTAGCGGGAGGTTTTCTTTCATGCAAAAAAAGCGGGGCAGTGTCCTGCACCCGCTTTTACCGGAAAACAAGGGAAGATGATGTGTTACTTCTTGTCGGCACTGTGCTTGAGGCTCTGGCCGTGCTGCATGAAGTAGACCTGCTCGGCCAGATTGACGGAGCGCCGCCAGATGCGGGTCAGGGCACGCACCACCAGCAGGGTATGCATGACCAGCTGGGGATCGGGGCGTTTGTCTTCTTCCTGCCGCAGCAGCTCCAGCAGGCGCTGCACGATGCGCATCTCGTTCTGCAGGGCCTCGTCCTCGCAGTTGCGCAGGGCCAGGGCCTCCTGCCCGTTGCCTTCGCGGAAGCAGTCCATGGCGCGCATGAAGGCCTCGCGGGCCCGCTGCATCATGCCGCAGACCTCGTCCGTCAGGATGCGCCGCCCGGGCACATCCTCCATGAGCACGGTCTGCTCGGCCACGGTCACGGCCTCGTCGCCGATGCGCTCCAGATCCACCACCATGCGCAGGGCGGCCACCACGAAGCGCAGATCACCGGCCACGGGCTTGATGCGGGCCATGAGGCGCAGGCAGAGCTCGTCGATCTCGTTTTCCAGGGCGTCGATGGCCGTATCACCGTCACAGACGGCGATGGCGCGCACGGCCTCGCCCTTTTCATAGGAGCGCGCAGCCTCTTCCAAAGCGATGTCCACTTGCGCATACATGACCAGCAGGCGCGTGCGCAGCGTGGCCAGCATGTGCTGGGGCGTGTAATCCTGAAGAACCATTAACCGAACCTGCCTGTGATGTAGTCTTCCGTCTCTTTCTGGGACGGACGGGTGAAGATGACGTCCGTGCTGTCGCTTTCCACCAGACGGCCCATGTAGAAGAAGGCCGTCCTGTCGGAGATGCGGGCCGCCTGCTGCATGCTGTGGGTCACGATGATGATGGTCAGGCCTTCCTTGAGCTCCACGATGCTCTCTTCCACCTTGCGGGTGGCGATGGGGTCCAGGGCGCTGGCGGGCTCGTCCATGAGCAGCACCTGCGGTTCCACGGCCAGGGCGCGGGCGATGCACAAACGCTGCTGCTGGCCGCCGGAAAGGCCCAGGGCCGAGGAGGAAAGGCGGTCTTCCACTTCGTTCCAGAGGGCGGCGCGGCGCAGGGCCAGCTCCACCTTCTCGGTGATGAGGTTCTCGTCCTTGACGCCGTTGACGCGCAGGCCGTAGGCCACGTTCTCGAAGATGCTCTTGGGGAAGGGGTTGGGCTTCTGGAAGACCATGCCCACCTTCTGCCGCAGGCGCACCACATTGGTGCGGGGCTGGTTGACGTCCTCGCCGTCCAGCATGATGCGGCCTTCCACCCGGCAGCCGGGGATCAGGTCGTTCATGCGGTTGAGACAACGCAGGAACGTGGACTTGCCGCAGCCGGAAGGGCCGATGAGGGCCGTGACGCCGCCGGTCTCGAAATCCAGGCTGACGTCCTGCAGGGCGTGGGAAGCGCCGTAGTAGACGTTGATCTTCTGCGCCGAAAGTGCTGTTGCCATAACTACTCCTGCGCGGGCGTCCGGGGGGCGTCCGCGCGCCTCAGGGTAAAGATGATGGCCGTGCTGCCGTCCTCGGCCGGGCTTTCAGCCCAGATGCGGCCGCCGTGCCGTTCGATCACATGTTTGCAAATGGCCAGTCCCAGGCCCGTGGAGTTCTGCCCGCGATGGCGTTCCACCTGATAGAAGCGCTCGAAGATGCGCGGCAGGTCGTCCGCGGGGATGGTGGCGCCGTCGTCCACCACGCGGATGACCACGTCGTCACCTTCCACCCGGCCCGTGACGCGGATGGCCGTGCCCTCCTCGGCATAGCGGCAGGCGTTCTCCAGCAGGTTGCGGAACACCAGCGTCAGCAGGCGGTCGTCGGCCAGCACGAGGGGCAGCTCTTCCAGATGCCCTTCCAGACGCAGACTGCGTTCCTGCAGGCGGCTCTGGCACAGGCTGCCCGCCTCCTCCAGGGTGGCGGCGCATTCCGTGGGACAAAGCTCCAGGGCGCCACCCTGGCCTTCCAGACGGGCCAGCACCAGCAGGTCTTCCAGCATGCGGGCCAGGGAACAGCTGTGCCGGTAGATGATGGCCGCGAAGTGCTGCGCCTGTTCCGGGGAATCCATGCTGAGCAGGGTCTCGGCATAGCCCTGGATGGCGGTCAGCGGCGTGCGCAGCTCATGGGAGACATTGGCCACGAAATCGCTGCGGATGCGTTCCAGCTGCATCAAATCGCTGATGTCGCGGAAGACCAGCACCGCGCCCAGGCGGGCATCGGTCAGCACGGGCAGGGAAATGAGCACCGAAAAGGCCCGGCCGCCCAGATGCAGCTGCACCTGGCGCAGGGAACGGGGCACGTCCAGATCCTCGTCACCGCTGCCGGAGGCGGTACGCGCCACCTGGGCCGAACGCAGCAGGGCATCCACGGCATCCTGCAGTTCGGGCGAGGGGATCACCTCGATGACCGGGCTGCCCGCCATGTCGGTCACCTGGGGGAAGAGACGGGCAAAGGCGCCGTTGCAGCGGCGGATGCGGCCCTGCGGGCCCAGGACGAGCACGCCGTCGCTCATGGTGTTGAGCACGCTTTCCAGCTGGGCGGTCTTGTCCGAGGCGATGCGCACCTGTTCGCCGATGCTGTCGGCCATGCGGTTCACGGCCTCGGCCAAGGGGGCGAATTCCGTGCCCGGCAGACGGCGCAGGCGGCGTTGCAGGCGGCCGCGGGAAATGGCCGAGACCACGTCCACCATCTGTCCCAGGGAACGCCGCATGGCGCCGGAGATGAAGGCGGCCAGCACCACGGCCAGCAGGATCATGGGCGCGAAGACGTGCAGGCGCTTCTGGATGAGCAGGTTCACGCTGTCCAGCGGCAGGGCCAGGCGCAAAACGCGCCCGTCAGGCAGGCGGCGGGCCGCATAGGCAAAATTCCTGTGCAGGGTGCCGCTGGCACGCAGGGAATAGCCTTCCCCCCCGCTGCGGGCCTGCACCACTTCGGGCCGGTCGCCGTGGTTGTCCATGCCTTCGGGCGAAACGCCGCCGGTCTCCGCCAGCACCCTGCCGTCGGCATCCAGCAGGGAAAGGCGCAGGTCGGGCAGGTCGAGCACACGGGTCAGGGCCGCCAGATCGTTTTCGCCGCGCAGCATCAGCTCGCCCGCCACGCGCGCCTCGCGCAGCAGGCCGGTGCGCGCCTCGTCGAGCTGGCGCTCTTCCAGCCATTCACGCGTCAGCCACAGGGAGAGCCCTGCGGCCACCGCGGCCACCAGCAGGATGGCCCAGAAGATCCGGGCCCTAAAAGAACGGAACATCCCCGTCATCTCAGCCTCTCAAGCGGTAACCGACGCCGCGCACGGTCTCCAGCGCGGCGGCTTCTTCACCCAGTTTGGCCCGCAGACGGCGCACATGCGTGTCCACCGTACGGGCGTAGCCTTCGAACGAATATCCCCAGACCGCATTGAGCAGCTGTTCGCGGGTGCGCACGGCGCCCGCATGCCGCATGAGGTCTTCCAGCAGACGGAACTCCGTGGCCGTCAGGGCCACTTCCTGTCCGTCCAGGGTCACGCGGTGGGCCTCCACGTCCAGCAGCAGGGCCCCGCGGCACAGGGCCGACCCCATGCCGGGACGGCTGCCGCGGCGCAGGATGGCCCGGATGCGCAACACCAGCTCCCGGACGCTGAAAGGTTTGACCACATAATCATCGGCCCCCAGGGTCAGGCCCACGATGCGGTCCACTTCCTCGCCGCGGGCCGTGAGCATGAGCACGGGGATGGCCGCCGTGACCGGCTGGGCCTTGAGCCTGCGGCAGACATCGCAGCCGTCCATGCCGGGCAGCATGAGGTCCAGCACCACCAGATCGGGCAGCTCGGAGGTCGCCATGTGCAGCCCTCCCAGCCCGTCGGCCGCTTCCAGTACCGCAAAGCCTTCGCGCTCAAGGTTGAAGCGCAGCAGCTGGCGGATATCGTTTTCGTCTTCAATAACAAGTATACGCTGCATGGAGTCATCCTTTGCCTTGGAGAAGTAGTGCCTTTCCCATGCGCCAGCAATGCGCCCGGAAGGTTACAATTGTGTGACGGGGCGGCAAAAACCGTGGGGCTGAAAGTGTCTCCGCATCTTCGCCGTGGCGTCACATTCCTGTAACAATGCCTGAGGAAAAGGAAGGTGCTTCGGGATCGAGCCGAAGCAACGACTTTTTTCCTTTTGAAGGAGCACTATCATGAATCTCGCCAAAACTCTGGTCCTTACCTGTGCCGCCCTGGGTCTGAGCGTGGCCGCCCACGCCCAGGATATCGTCGTCAACGGCTCCACCACCGTGCTGCCCGTCATGCAGAAGGCCGCCGAATCCTTCATGGCCGCCAACCCCGACATCAAGCTGGTGATCTCCGGCGGCGGTTCGGGCAACGGCATCAAGGCCCTGGGCGAAAAGCAGTGCGACGTGGCCATGAGCTCCCGCGACATCAAGGACAAGGAACGCGCCGCCGCTGAAAAGAAGGGCGTGAAGCCCGTGCGCATCCCCGTGGCCGTGGACGCCATCGTGCCCGTGGTCAACCCCGAGAACCCCGTCAAGGACCTGAGCCTGGAACAGCTGTCCGCCATCTACGCCGGCAAGGTGCGCAACTGGAAGGAACTGGGCGGCCAGGATGCCCCCATCGTGGTCATCTCCCGCGATACCTCTTCCGGTACCTTTGAATCCTGGCAGGAGCTGGTCATGAAGAAGGAACGCGTGACCCCCGCCGCCCTGATGCAGGCCTCCAACGGCACCGTGGTGCAGGCCGTAGCCAAGAACAAGAACGCCCTTGGCTACATCGGCCTGGGCTATCTTGACAAGAGCGTCAAGGGCCTGACCGTGGGCAAGGTGACCGCCAACGCCAAGACCGCCCTGGACGGCGAATGGCCCATCGCCCGCGAACTCTACATCTTCACCGACGGCGAGCCCAAGGGCGGCGTGAAGAAGCTGGTGGACTACCTGCTGGCCGCCGACAAGGGCCAGAAGGACGTCCTGGCCGTGGGCTACGTCCCCCTGCAGCATTAAGCCCCGCAGCGCCGGGCGGGCGGCCCCCCTCTCCTTCCGGGGCCCCCTGCCCGGTCCCCCGCAAGGGGAAAGGGCCGTGCCGGCCTGGCCGATCATGCCGGCCTGCCTCCCCTTTCCCCTTTTTCCGCTTTTTTCCCGCTTCCTCCGGCGGGCGCGTCCCGCAAGGAAACCTTCGGAGAAAACCATGTTCAGCTCTTCCCGCGAGCGGGCCATCCGCATCTGCCTCACCGCCATCGCGGCCTCGTCCCTGCTGGCGCTGGCAGGTATCGTCATCTTCCTGTTCACCGAAGGCCTGCCCCTGTTCCGGCATGTGAGCCCGCTGGACTTTTTGCTGGGCGACCTCTGGTACCCCACGGAAGATCCCGGCCTGTTCGGCATCTTTCCGCTGCTGGTGGGTTCCGTGGCCGTCACCGTGCTCTCCTCGCTGCTGGCCGTGCCCCTGGGCGTCATGACGGCCGTGTATCTGGCCGAGATAGCGCCGCCCTTCGCCCGCCGCGTCATCAAGCCCTTCGTGGAACTGCTGGCGGCCCTGCCTTCGGTGGTGCTGGGCTTCCTGGGCATGGTGGTGCTGGCCCCCTTCCTCCAGGACGTGCTGGGCGCCGCCACGGGCCTCAACCTGCTCAACGCCTCGCTGGTGCTGGCCGTCATGAGCCTGCCCACCATCTGCTCCGTCTCCGAGGACGCCCTGCGCGCCGTGCCCCGCTCCCTGCGCGAGGCCTCCCTGGCGCTGGGCGCCACCCGCTGGGAGACCATCGTGCGCGTGGTGGTGCCCGCGGCCCTGTCCGGCATCGGCACGGCCATCATGCTGGGCATGTCCCGCGCCATGGGCGAGACCATGGTGGTGCTCATGGCGGCCGGCGGCGCGGCCATGCTGCCCCAGTCCCTGCTGGACCCCGTGCGGCCCATGCCCGCCTCCATCGCCGCCGAAATGGCTGAAGCCCCCTTCCGCAGCGACCATTACTACGCCCTGTTCGCCACAGGCATCGTCCTGTTCCTGATGACGCTGGCATTCAACATGATCGCTTCCCGCATCGCCGAAAAACACCGTCAGGTGGGCTCGGCCAGCCTTTAAGGAGCCCTTCCATGCCTCTTGCGACACCCGATCCGCGCCGCCGCCTCTTCGTCCAGGGCGCCATGCTCGGCACCCTGCGGCTGGTGGCCGCCTTCAACGTCATCCTGCTGGTGGCCATCTGCCTCTTCCTGCTGGTGCAGGGACTGCCCGCCCTCAGCTGGGAATTCCTCAGCACACCGCCCCGCGAGATGATGACCGCCGGCGGCATCCTGCCCTGCATCGTGGGCACGGCCATCCTGGCCCTGGGCTCCCTGCTGCTGGCCTTCCCCCTGGGCGTGGCCACGGCCGTCTACCTGCACGAATACGCGGGCAACGCCCCCTTCGCCCGCATGGTGCGTCTGGGGGTCAACAACCTGGCCGGGGTGCCCTCGGTGGTCTTCGGCCTGTTCGGGCTTTCGTTCTTCGTGACCTTCTGCGGCATGGGCGTCAGCATCCTGTCCGGTGTGCTGACCCTGGCCGTGCTGACCCTGCCCGTGATCATCAGCACCGCCGAGGAGAGCCTGCGCTCCGTGCCCGATACCTACCGCCAGGCCTCCCTGGCCCTGGGGGCGGGCAAGGCCCAGACCATCGCCCGCGTGGTCCTGCCCTGCGCCATGCCGGGCATGCTCACCGGCGCCATCCTGGGCGTGGCCCGCGCTGCCGGTGAAACGGCGGCCATCATGTTCACCGCTGCGGTCTTCTATACGCCCAAGAACCCGGATTCCCTCTTCAGCTCGGTCATGGCCCTGCCCTACCACATGTATGTGCTGGCCACCGCCGGTACGGACATCGAGAAGACCCGCCCGCTCCAGTACGGCACGGGCCTGGTCCTCATCCTGCTGGTGCTGGGCATGAACCTGCTGGCCATCATCCTGCGCGACCACCTGCAGCGCCGCCACCACGCCTAGACGGCCCCCGCGCCACAGGCCGATTTTTGGGGGACCTCCCGCTCCGGCGGTGAGGTCCCCTTCTCTGTCCCCCTGCCGCGCGGCACTCTCTTTCACCTCCCGGACAGGGAACTGCCTGCCGCAAGAGGTCGCCTCCTGCGCCTCTCCGGCCGCAACAGGAACGCGAACGGGCCGGAAGGGATCTCCCTTCCGGCCCGTCGTCATGTCCTGTGGCATCCGCCGCTTCCGTCTACGGCAGCAGGGTCACGCTGCCTTCGTGCACGCTGATGCGGTGTACCAGCACGCCCAGCACACCGGCGATGTCCAGCTCCGAGGTATCCACGATGACGGCATCGGCAGCGGGACGCAGGGGCGCCACGGCCCGGTTGCGGTCCAGGGAGTCCCGCTGGCGGATCTGCTCGGTGAGCGTCACCAGATCGGCTTCCACCCCGCGGGCGGCCAGGTCGCGCAGGCGACGCAGGGCCCGCACTTCGGGGGAGGCATCCAGAAAGAATTTGAAACGGGCGTCAGGAAAGACCACCGTGCCCATGTCGCGCCCTTCCACCACCAGCGGCGTGGCTTCGCCCATGGCCCGCTGGGCCTCGCGCAGCACCTCGCGCACCACGGGCACCGTGGCGATACGGGCGGCCAGCATGCCCACCTGCTCGGTACGGATCTCGCCGCGGACGGGCACGCCGTTGCAGCATACCGTGGAGGCCCTTCCCTTGCCGGACAGGCTGAAGGTCCACTGGCGGCACTTTTCGCGCAGTTCCTCTTCGGGCAGGGCCTCCGCGCCGGGGCCCAGCCTGAGGGCCAGGCAACGGAACATGGCACCGGTATCCAGATAAGCCACGTGCAGGCTCTCGGCCAGCTGCTGGGCCAGCGTGGTCTTGCCCACACCGGCGGGGCCGTCCAGGGTCACCACAGGCAGGGTCGTCCTCATGCCCGCACCTCCTGCATCCACTGCCGCATGGCCTCGAGGAAGGCCCTGTTCTCTTCGTCGCTGCCCACGCTCACGCGCAGATGTTCGGGCAGGCTGTAGCTCTTGAGCGGACGGATGATGATGCCGCGCCGCAGCAGGGCCTCGAAGCAGGCCGCCGCCGTGCCGCAGCCTTCGGGCAGGCGCAGCATGATGAAGTTGGCGGCGCTGGGCCACACCGTGCAGCCCAGGGCGCGCAGGCCTTCGGTCAGGCGGCGGCGACCGGCGCGCACACATGCCAGCGTGGCGGCCCGGAAGGCGCTGTCCTGGAGCACGGCGATGCCGGCTTCCTCGGCCAGGATGTTGACCGAGAACGGCAGGCGGGCCCGCCAGTAATACTGGGCCAGCTCCGCGGGCAGGATGCCGTAGCCCAGGCGCAGTCCGGCCAGGCCGTAACTTTTGGAGAAGGTGCGCATGATGGCCACGTTGTCCGGGACGTCACCGGAGGCCAGCAGGGAAAAGCGGGCCTCGTCCTCGGGGCTGTCGCCCGCGAAGTCCATGTAGGCCTCGTCCACCACCAGCAGACAGTGGGGAAAGCGCTCGCCAAGGCGCTGCGCCAGGCGGCGCACGTCGGCCAGCGGCGGGCAGTAGCCGGAGGGGTTGTCCGGCGTGGTCACGAAGACCAGCCGGGTGCCGTCATCCACCAGGGCGAAGAGGGCGTCGAGGTCGAAGCTGAAATCCGGGTTGAGGGGCTGGCGGCGCACTTCCACGCCGCAGACCTGCGCCTGGATGGGATAGATGCTGAAGCAGGGATCGAAGCAGACCACGGAATGCTTGCCCGGCACCAGGAGCATGCGGATCAGCATGTCGATGATCTCGTCCGAGCCGTTGCCCACCACCACCTGGTCGGGGCTGACGCCGTGCGTGCGGGCCAGGGCCGCCACCAGGCGGGGATTGCCGCCCTGGGGATAGCGGAAGGCGGTCCCGGCGTGCAGGCCCAGGGCTTCCTTCACCAGGGGCGAGACGCCCAGGGGGTTCTCGTTGCTGGCCATTTTGACGACCTTGGCAAGGCCGTATTTCTCCTGAATTTCGGCAATGGACATGCCGGGAACATAGGCGCTCAGGGCGGCTATTTCCGGGCGGACGGCGCAGGTGTACATACAGACTCCAGATGCAAAGAAAAAAGGGCCGCCGCAGGTGCGGCGGCCCGAGAAACCGTGGTCAGTCCCCGATCCGGCGGGACATGGCCTAGTTGGTGGGGCGAACGGTCAGCACAGGCATGGACGCGTTCTTGACGACCTTTTCAGCCACGGAACCGAAGAGGATGCGGTCGATGCCCTTGCGGCCGTGGGTGCCCATGACGATGAGGTCGGCGCCTTCGTCATTGGCACGGGTCAGGATCTCTTCGGCGGCGTAGCCGATGAGCACCTGGCCCTTGGCTTCCACGCCGGGGAAGTTCTCGGCCACGAAAGCGTCCATGGACTTTTCGGCACCGGAGACGATCTCGCCCACGAAGTTTTCGATGGTGTTGGGCGGCACATGGAAGCCCACATACTGGCTCAGCGAGGGAGCCGTGTAGACGACGATGATGCTGGCCCCCAGGCCCTTGGCCAGCATGGTGGCGTACTCTGCCACGACCGCGCTGTGTTCGGAAAGGTCAACCGCGCAAAGAATCTTCTTGATTTCCTTCATGGTACGCTCCATTACCGCCCAGACGGACAGAAGTAAAATGGTGAAAATCCGGTTCCATCGGAAAGGGGGATGGCCCTTTCCCCGTCGGCTCCAGAGCCGGCGCAGCCTTTTTCCCTTACGATTTCAATGTAAGGACTTTCCCCGCACAAGACAAGGCCTTTTCTCCAGTTTGTGCCAAAAAGCACAAACTTTCCCCTATTCCTTGTCCTTGCGGCGCGATCCGTCCTTGTGGCGGCAGGTCAGGCTCTCCACATCGATGCGCAGGATGTTCACCCGGGCCAGGGCGGCATCGGGCGCGGGGCGCGGGCAGCGCGCGTCGAAGCGCAGGCTGATGGCGTCCAGGGCCCGGCGCTTCTCTTCCGTATCGGTCACTTCGCTCACCCGGCCGGTACCGCAAAGACTGCGGAAGTGGGTGGTGGACCTTTCGCGGATGATGCGCACGTCCACCGCCGTGGAAAAGCCCACCCGGGCATCCCGGCGCAGCACGTCGATCTTGCGGCCTGCAAAGGCGCAATGGATATAGATGCGCCCGTCCAGCCAGACATGGTTGAAGGGCAGCACATAGGGGAAATCCCCGGTCTGGAAGGCCACGAAAAGCGATTCCGCCCTGTTGAGGATCTCGCCGGGCAGGGCCGGGTCCGCGCTCAGTTCCACGCGGCTGACGGTCTGGTGCATGATGTTCTCTCCTCCCCTTGCGGGTAACGGCCCGCGGGCTCAGGACAAGCGTCCCGTCCCGGCGGACCAGGCAAAAAAGTGGCCACCGTCCAGCTCCCCTGCGGCATCGGCCCCGGGCAGGGGCAGCCCCTGGCGGCAGCAGTCCCAGCAGCGCACCAGCGCCTGGCGGTCCGCCCCGTCAGGATGGCGGGCGGCCTCGGCCAGACGGGCCGCACGGGCGGGCGTCATGGGATGGTGCCCCGGCTTGCCCGCCAGGGCCACCAGCCGCGGATTGACCCGCCCCTGGCACAAAAAGCCGCCCAGGACCTCGTTGCCGTTGTCCTGGAGCAGGCGGCGGGCCGCCGCCAGACAGTGGCGGG